>Ga0272443_10001412_pt1 | contig 35238 bp, 13 predicted proteins | sample SSMAcet12_FD_193581 | JGI IMG/M metagenome (GOLD analysis project Ga0272443, IMG submission 193581) | Marine sediment archaeal communities from Little Sippewissett salt marsh, Falmouth, MA, United States - SSM-Acet-12 | ecosystem: Environmental > Aquatic > Marine > Wetlands > Sediment ... | reverse complement strand
ATCCCGAACCATTGATTCTGATGATACTTTTGGATTCATTTTCAACTCCTCTTTTAAAAATCAAAATACCAAAAGAATCTCTTAATTTAAACTATTAATCCGTGCATCAGGATTTGAAGGCGAACACTGTTCGCCTTCAAAGCCTTTTGGACAGATTTATAGTTTAACTTAAGATGTACTTTGGCTAAATTCAAACTAAAATAAGGAGTTTTAAATGAGTCCAAAAGTGTCATCGGAATCTGTCGTTCCGGATATCAAATGCAAAACAGGGCGGAAGTTTTCATCAGAAGAGAAGATCCGTATATTTCTTGATTGTCTCAGGGGTGAGGAGGGTATCTCCGAGATTTGTCGTCATGAGAGAATTAGTCTCACTCTTTATTATCGCTGGAGTAAAGACTTTTTGGAAGCCGGCAAGAAACGTCTTCAAGGTGATACAGCCCGTGAAGCCAACAGTAGCGAAGTAACCGGATTACGGCAGGAGAATGAGCAGTTAAAACAGTTAGTGGCTGAATTATCATGGTTGCAGAATCCGTGTAACGCCTGAAAACTCTTGAAAAATCAGTCCATTTACCGATATTAAAAAGTAAATAGGTCAAAAAATTAAATATTCAAATAGAAACTGGAGGATGCTATGATCAGGCTACAAATTCCTCGCATTGTTTTAGTAATTACGGCGATGTTTGTTTTCGCTATTTTAGTCAATGCCGAAGTCCCAAGTGTTATCAATTATCAGGGACGATTGACTAATCCGGATGGTACGCCGGTAGAAGATAACGATTATCAAATTAAGTTTATAATTTACGGTTCGGAAAGCGATCCTGATTCTCTTTGGTCAAGTGGTTTTCATGATGTTGCCGTAACGAATGGACTTTTTAGCTATTTGCTTGGATCGAATGTAACATTACCGGATAGCATCTTTAATAGTCAAAATCTATACTTAGGAATAGCTGTAGAATCCGATCCTGAAATAAGCCGAAGAACTCAACTTACATCATCAGCCTTTGCATTTAAAGCACAGGTGTCAGATACATCTGATTATGCCAAAAATATTGCCGATTTATCCGTAACTCAGGACAAAATAGCCAATAACGCCATCAATACATACCATATACAGGACGGCAGTATCGATCTGGTTGATTTAGGTAGCGGAGGCGCCGCCAATGGCGAGACAATTATCTGGAATAACTCTGTGATGGAATGGAAGCCTGGCGCGGTCGGAACTGGTGATATAACTTCAGTTACTCCAGGAAGCGGATTAACCGGCGGTGGTACATCCGGTGATATTACTTTGTCGGTTGGTGCTGGAGCAATAATTGCAAGCCATATGGCTACAAGTTCGGTTCAGTCTGACGCTATTGCGCCCAATGCTGTCGGTGCCAGTGAAATTGATAATAACGCGGTTGGTGCCAGCGAAATAGCAGATGGAGTCATTTATGCTACTCATATTGCCGATAATGCCGTTACTCAATCAAAAATAGCTCAAAATGCGGTAACAAATTATGAATTAGCAGACAATGCGGTCGATTTTAGAGAGATAGTTACTGGAGCGGTTCGCTCAGACGAAATAGCAGATGGAGTTATTTATGCCACTCATATTGCCGATGATGCCGTCGGTGCCAGTGAAATTGCAACCGATGCTGTAAATTATCCCGAAATAGTATCCGGAGCTGTCCGTTCCGATGAAATATTGGATGGCACGATTCTCGACGAAGATATAAGCTCTTCAGCCAATATCGGTGTTGATAAAATCTCAGGTACCGCTGTAAATCTCAATTTGACTCAGACTATTGCCGGAGAAAAAACCTTTGATGGTATGGTTCACATTGGCGATAGCACTATGAAAATAGATAACGAAGGAATCGTTATCGGAACTGACTTTTATGATCCTAACGATCAAACTCTTATCCGTATAAAAAGAACCTACAATGAGCCGGTTCTTCAATTTGGGATTCAATCGGAACTTGATAATTCCGGTGATGGTCTATTAATTGGAATTTCAAATATTATTAGACAGACATCTTCAACCGGTAATTGTATTGGTATGAACAGCTATGTATATAGTAATCTAACCAGTAGAACAGGATTAAATATCATAGCTCAATCAAATGATACTCCTTATGGGCTAGGATATTCATATGGAATAAACTGTTCTGCTGATGACGGAGATGTTAATTATGCCTTATATGCATACGCCGGCGAAGGGACAAATGGACAATATGGAATCTATGCCAAAGTTGATGGCCCTGAGCCTTATAACAATGACTATGCTGGTTACTTCAGAGGTAATGTTAATATAACCGGACTCGTTAACAAAAGCATAGGAGGATATAAGATTGATCATCCAGATGATCCGGAAAACATGTATTTAATGCACTCTGATGTATCCTCTCCGGAGATGAAGAATATTTATGACGGCACCGTTACACTTGATGCTAATGGAGAATCGGTTATTGAATTACCAACCTACTTTGAATCACTTAATGAAGATTTTAGGTATCAGTTAACCCCAATCGGCGGAGCTATGGCGGAACTTCATGTGGCGGAAGAAATCATTGATAATCGATTTAGAATTGCCGGCGGAAAACCATACATGAAAGTTTCATGGCAGGTGACAGGGATACGCAAAGATTTGATTTCTAAGGCAGTTCCAATTGGTGTTGAAACCTATAAAGATGATGATGAACGCGGCCTATACATTATTCCCGAGGTTTATGGTTACGGAATCGAAAAATCGGTTGATTATAAACATGTAAAACGGGCGGAAGAAAGCCAAAGAAATCTGGAGTAATCGCAAATAGACAAATAATTCATAAAAAGGACGGAATACAAATCGTCTCTTTCCAATTTTATAATGGTTTTGCTGTTATTTCATTTATTACATCGTACATGCGCAGGCAGTTATAATGAATTAATAATAATCACTGCGGCAAAAAATATGATGAACCTTTGTGGCGGGGTGGGGAAACAACTCCACGTTCATTTCTCTACGTTTCGATATTTGATTAATTATAGAGTTTTGGTTTAATCTAGCTTCATTTAGTTAGAAGATCGTTTAAAGAAATTAGAGCCTATGGCGTAACTTATTGTATGGCAATGAGATACAATTCAATGCGGAGGAGGCAGGATTCGAATTAGGCCATTTCGTGTAACTTTTTGTAGAACCTTGGATTACACGTAATTTGCTGCTGCATGATAGGTTAAGTTCCGTTAAGTTGCGTCAACTTAATGCAAGTTACGTGAAGTTAGATGAAGTTCGTGGTTAGAAAATGGTTAGAAAAAAGGACCGGCATTCCGGTCCTTTCATTAATTAAAGAATGCCTATTTCAGCAACAACATTTTCTTAGTTTCAACATAATCTCCAGCTTGGAAGCGGTAGAAATAGAAACCGGTTGAAACAGACTCACCGGCGGCGTTCGTACCATTCCAAGTAATCGTGTAAGAGCCAGCTGACTGGTCATAATTGATAAGCGTCTGTACCTTTTGACCGAGCAGATTGAAGATATCGATCCTGACACTGCTTCTGCGTGGCAGATTGTACTCAATGGTAGTCACCGGGTTGAATGGGTTCGGGTAGTTCTGGGAGAGCTCGAACTTGTAGGGGAGTATCTCACCGTGCTCGTCATCCTCTACACCAGTAACGACATTCGTCGTGAAGAGTGCATATGTGCCTGCATTTGTCAATGGCCCCCAGACTTCGTTGCGGGCAGTATCAACCACCGAACCGCCTATCGTCTGCCAGCCCTGAGCTACTCCGCCCCAATAATATATTTCCAGCGTAGATTCATCACCGAGACTCTGATCACCAACTTTGAGATCAACATCAGAATACCGGATTGCGATACTGGAAGCCTGAATCTCACGAACCGGGTAGACTGATACACATTGAGTTTCGCCAGCCTGAATCGCTGTCGGATCAAGACCAATTCTCACAACCGGGTATGGGGACGATAAAACCATGATCTCATCAATACCTGAATTAGATGTATCAATTATAAATCGTGATTGATTTGATGGGCCAAAGAACTCAATCAGAGGTTGAGAATAATCTGGGACCGAAACAGTATATGCCGTGGGGAAGAAATACCGCTCGGAGGAATCATCCTCGGCCCAGATGATGATTGAACCATAATCGCCAATACTCTCCCCTATCAATGCTATATAACCATCAGTGACTGATATAAAATTATGATTTGAAGATGCCTTGTTCGCCGGATATAGAGATAGAGACGGGTTTTGCGCAAAAGACTGCTCAGCGATAAGGCTGTATGCGAAATTACCAGCCTGTAAATCAACTTCGCATATCAAGGGATAGTCGCCCTGAACTTCCTGCATACTTATTTCGAGACTGTCCGCCGATCCGTACTGCTGTGCAATACCGTATTGCCAAATCTTCCTATATTGATCTGAGGACAAAGCTCGGGTATACAACTCTTCTACTCTTCCTATCGATGTGAGGATCCAATAGGTCGGGTCATAAACGCCCAGTATCCACATCTGGCCGGCATCAGAAACCGCCCCCTGATTTATAATTTGTTCCGATATAGTTAATGGATTATTGACGAGTTCAACAACGGCATTCTCAGGAAAATAAGTCCCGACGATTTTGATATGGACGTTGCTGAAATCCTGCTCCTGAGGCTGAGATGCGACCGGGAAGGTTATCTGTCCTCCCGCATCATAATTGAGGTTATTCATATCATCGTTGGGTCCAGGGAAGATGAATGAAGGTGTCAGATTATTGTGTTCCTTCTCATCGTCCGCATCCGGTTTAAGTATCGGCGCATAAATATTGTCCGCCCCCCATGTCCATTCAAAAGCAGACTCCAATTGATCCCAGCAGGAACTATTGTTATATCCCCACTGCATCGTGTTCTGACAAGGATCCCAGTCATAACGATAGGTGCTGGACATCTCCGATGATTTTTCGCCAAATTGTTCGAATTGATGATCCATAAATCCGTAGTTGGAAAGCGGAAACGCTAGACAGCGCAGATTCTGATCATCAACATATTTAGTGCCGTCAAACAGCATATATTCATCATAAAAGCTCATGGCATAATGACCAAACTCATGAGCCTTGGTGCGGTAATCTCCCGAGACATCAACCATAAGTAGAGGATTTATATCAGTATTGTTGCGTCTGTCCACATCAGAAAAGAACGCCTTACGTGGCATATATATGGCCCAGTCGTTTATGGCGCTGTACATCCCCCCCACGTAGGCACTCGCACGGATATTGTTGGTGGCATGAATTCGCATATCGGCGCCATCCCACTGCTCGCGGTGATCATAGATCATTACAGTATCCAGACGCAACTGACCATCGCTGACGTCATAAAGGTAGTTGGACATATACCGGAAATTCTCCTCCAAGGCGTCAAGATATGCAAATGACGCCTCCCATTCCACGCTGGCTACAAGGTTATGTCTTATTTCAGTGTGGTTGAGGACTACATCGAATACACCCAGTTCTAAAGTGTCAAAAGATAGTACCCCTTCAGGATCAAACTCCCCATTATCAAGATGAATTGAATATGCAGTTGACAGCAATCCCGGGTGCTTGACGGCGGGTTGGGAGTGTATATGTTTGGATACTTTAAGCGTGTCGCCAATAGCCAGCGTGTCAGGAGTGTCATTCCCCGGACCGGTTGCGAACAACAAGCTGTCGGTTCTTACCATGCGAAGTTTCAGTTGACCCATATCGTTGGTAGTGAAAGTCCCAAGAGTGTCTTCGGTATAGTCCGGCGGGTCGTTGCTGACTTTGATTAATTCAAATTCGACATTTGGAATAGTGTCATTATGAGCATCACGAATCACCATTGTCGCGACCTGCTCGATTTTAGAAATGTACGGGGTTCCATTCCAGGGCCAGCCTGTAAAGTAAATGCCTCCTTGCCGATCAACCTCTATTTGCCTCACACTGCTATTATTCCACCACGTTCTCCATACTGGATTAAAGTCGGCATCATACTTCTGCAAATTAGTACCACCAACATATGCGTTACCGGCATCATCCATCTTAACAGCAAGATTTGCCGCGAAACCATCGGTCCCCACCACATGACCATCCGGATCAAGGCGCCACAATTGGTGATTTGTAACGTTATTCATGTCTGCTATAACAACATTGCCGACGCTATCGACATCCATAACGGCTAAACCAGAGACACTCGGTTGCCACGATGAGAGAGGAGTACTCCATAGCGGATTCCAGTCGGGGTCGAGTTTTGCAGCGAAATTATGATGGTAATCATCACCATATTGCGCATAGTTAAAACACCCGAAGACATAGTTATTCCCCAGCCCGTCAATACACAGGTCAAAGACCGCAGCGGCAATAGTGACTGACCAAGTGCCATCATAACCTCCTACACACGGCACCCATACTAAATTGTCGCGGAAATGCCGCTCTTCGTACAATTGCGAACCGTCTACCTCCGCTTCATAAAACCAGATAGCTTCCTGGAAGGCAGTATCAGGCAAATCAGGATGTTCTAAATTGGGGCAGATTTCAAGATCCGCCCAGGTAGCAATTGCAATACTTACATTTCCATCGCGATCAATGGCATGCACTCCCTCAATACGGTCGGCTGGAAGCCCCGGCATAGAGGGGTGATCAAACGGACATTCAAACGACCGATTCATTATTTCCACTCCGGTGTTATCATAGACTAACAGAAATCCGTTTTTCTGGCGTCGAACATGATTATCAATATCATAGAGATCCCAACGGTTACCCCACACGTAGGAATGTCCGTCTGGCGAAACCTCTAATTTCCCCCAGATTGCATCGTACACCCCAAACACATCATCGCGAAAGTCGGGATAATGTAAATCCGTGGTGAAGGGAAAAGTAGCTATCCATTGCTGATTCCCGCTCGAATCGTACTTTATCACCACGAGGTTGCAATCGCCCATTAGAGTATCATCAAACAAATAGTCCATAGTGCCAAGTACGTAGACATTGGCGCTTGCATCCAGCGCGATATCATGCGGCTTGCACGCAAGGCCGTCGCATTTGGTCCGCGTCCAGACAGAGTTGCCGAGGCTGTCCAGCTTGGTGGTCTCTATCGCCCAGTTTTCAAGATAAGCGGCGTAGACATAACCGGAGTCATCAACGGCTATGTGAGGCGTTTCATCACCTCGCAGGACATCAAAGACAACCTCATACTGTGCCAGACACGGGGATGAAACGAAGGAACAAGTAATCGCGATTGTAATGAGACTTATTATAATTTGTCGGCGCATCAGACTACTCCTTGTGTGGCGATTTAGCTGTTCTAAAGCGCATGATGTCAGTCTATTCTGTTTCCTTCGATCTATCCGACTCGCCTATCTCTCGGCGAATCAGATCAGCAACCAAGTGCTGGATAGTGGTGTCGTCGTAAGCCGCACGAATCTTCAGTCTGCGGTGAGTTGTCTCATCAAGTCGGATATGAATCATCGGTCCGCGGGGAGGTTCTTGCTTCTTTTTTGGCATACACGCTCCTCACCTAATCGTCGGTTATAAATATAACCAATAAGCCAAAATTATCAATAATCAATATCTTGTAAACATCTTTGTTTATATGCAGAGAGGATTTTCCAAAAGTAATTGAAGGAGAATTGAGCTGGATAAGATTGATTTGTAGTTATTTTTTGCTCTTTTTCGTTAGAAAATGGTTTGAAAATCTTCGAACCTATGGCGTATCTTATTGTATGGCAATGAGATACAATTCAATGCGGAGGAGGTAGGAAACTAATCCGCTGATTTTTGTAAGTTATTATCTACCTTGAAATTATGGTATAATCTTAAGACTGACAACGTTTTATGTTTTTAAATGAGTTTGATCTTTTTTAAATCATTTTGATGATTTTAGGAGTTTGGTGGGCACAAAAAAGGCACAGCGTTGATTAGGATGCCTTGGATTAGTGCGAGTTATCTGAAGTTGCGTGTGGTTCCCGGTTAGAAAATGGTTAGAAAAGATGTATTCAAAAAGTCAAACTATCTGTATAGAGTCGTCTTTTTTGCCATCATTATACATGATCCAGCCGAGTATATCATTGACATTGTTCGCTATTTTATTATCTTACAATGTGATAAGTTTGATCTGAACTTATTCAAATCTTGGAGCGAGTGTTATGATCCATTATTTGATTCTAAAGCCATTGGGACCTGTACTCCTAGCCTTGATATTGTTTTCATCGCAAGTCCTTGCAGATGTTTATTTGAACCGAAAGGTTCTCGATTGCGAACACGGTATTTATGAATTAGACGTTCCTCTCGACCTAAATGGCGAAAGCCTTACTCTGGGATCCGGATATCAGAATGATTATGGTAATTGTCTCGGGCTTCCGGCCGGGCCACCATTTTATATTGAGGCGCCCATCACTATTAACGCCATCTATGATAGTACCGGTGTGGTTGAAGAATGGGCTTCGCTGAAAATCGGTGACGGGTGGGTAAAAGACTCCGATCAGAGTGGGTCACCGAAGGCGGCCTTCGAAGTGATATTCATGAACGACAACTGCAATATCACGGCAAACGGCGGAAACATCGAGATCATTGGCACGCCCACTAACCCCGTCTACCTGAGTGGTGTGCAATACAGGATCACTTCCGGCTACCGGGGTGACATATCAGATCCGGTTATGATGCTACCGGAGCTACCTACCGCGACGTTCAAGTATTGTGTGTTTGGGAATCCTCAGTTACCTCCCGACGGTGGTGCTCTCCTGGGCCTTTCACATGGGTATAATAGTATTGAGAATTCTGTGTTTGATGGCCTTGATGATTGCAAGATAGAAGCCGGACTTAATGGCGAAACCATCATCAGGAACAACCTGTTTGAAGATATCTACTACCAGACCGGTCCGGTAAGGGTAGCCGGGTGCCCGTTAGTGACCGTTGAAAACAACGCTTTCAATGCCAATGAATGGGTGACTCATCAGGCCGGCGGCGTCATTACGATCGAAGATTGCGGGATAAGGTCAATCAGAGCGAACGCCGGTGAAGGGAACACTATCAACGCCATATATATCGAAGACTATTGCACTACTATAGACAGTACTTATTTTCAGTGTTCCGATACATTTCCTATCAAGATGGATCATAATGTTTTTACGGTCGGATTGGACCAGAAGCTATACATAGCTGATGGCTCGATTATCAAGTTGCCTGGAGTCGAATATTCAAGTAAGGGCTCGATTGAGAGTACCGGCAAGATCGAGGCACACGGTACGGTTTTTACATCGTGGGAAGATACGGTATATGGCGAGAATGTTAATGGCGGAACCGACTATCTGCCTGATGTCGTCGGTACCTGGGGAGGAATAACATCTACTAATGGCGTTGGAACACTTAAACTAGTGGATTGCATCATTCGCTACTCCTATGATGGTATTAGCAGCCGCGGAAATACTATTGTCGATAGCTGTAAGTACGAATATAATGACGGTTGGTTTTGGTGTTATGGCGGTGGCGGCGGACACAGTATATCTAATTCGCAGTTTAAGAATAATAATCAGGCAATATATGTAAACAGCAATAACGGCGCGTTTTTTGATTTTTCGATGCACAATGTTGAGGTTGCTCAGAATACTGAGGCGATGGACATTCGCATTACAACCTCCCAGTCGGTTCCTACCAGAATATCGATCAATGATTGCCAGTTTGAAGGCAATGGTAAGGGTATTGTATTTCAGGTCGCAACAAACCTGGACAGCCTTAAAATTACAAATAGTATCATATCCGGAAATGCATATTACGGTATTTATGGTCAGAATACTACTTCCAATACTGATAATGTTAGAATAAATATCGAGAGCTGTGTTATCGCTGGTAACGGGCAGGAACCTAACGGTTATGGCTGGGTAGATGGAGTCAAAGTTGAAGCCGGAAATACACGGTTTGTCAATAACACGGTGGCCTACAATAAGCAACATGGTCTATGGACCCGGGTGAATACTCCCGAGTTGAATGATATCGCTAATAATATCTTTTATCGAAATGGCGAATACGGCATATATAAGTATTATGATGAGGATCTGATACCTGAAATTGTAACCAATACATTTTGGGAAAATGACGGTGTCGATGAACTATATTTTAATACTTCATCAGGAATCCTAAATTCGGTCGCAGAAATTCAGGCTCTCGGTGGCGCTTATGCAACCAATATGAATTCGAGTCCCGGATTCGTACCGGAGATCACCGGAACCATAACTACCGTCGACTACAATGAGTCTTCTCGCCTGTCTGTACTTGTATGTGACGGACTTGACCTCGGCGATCACTATCTCAAATACGCCATTGTCAATCCTGATACCACTCAGCAGCGATGGTTCAGCATTCATCATAGCCACAACAACACACTCTATATTAAGGGTGATGTCGTGGGTAATGGCGGTGCCGAAACCGGCGATGTGTTCAGAGTATTCGACCATCATCTGTCGCCATCATCGGATATGATCGATGTTGGAACCAGCTCTTTTGTTCTGGTCGAAACTGATATTGACGGCGATGATCGTGAAATCGACGGAGTTCCGGGTGGCGAACCGCAAGTGGATATAGGCGCTGATGAGTATGATCCGGACTCTACGTCGGGAATTCAGTTGGTCGTCGTATCGCCGTCCGGTGGCGAACTATGGATGCCGGGCGAGGTCCGCAATATCGAATGGGCAAGCGACAGTGTTGACGCTGTCGATATATTCTGGTGTGACAATTGGAATCCTGATATTGAACCAGTCTGGCAGGAAATCGCCCTGGCTGTTTCTGCGGACGAAAGCACCTATGAGTGGACCGTACCTGAGGCACTTGGCGGTAAGTGTGCGGTGAGGCTTGTCAGTTCAACCGATACTACGATTTCCGATATGAGCCCGTTATTCGGAATAAAGGGATATGTCCTTGCCCGGCCGTTGGTCGGCGGTGATATTGAAGCGTTTGATCCGGGCGCGAATGGCTGGCAATTCGATAACAACGATAGTGCAATAATGTGGCCGCACAATTGGTGGTACTTGTTCGATTATGCGAATGGGATAGATCCGTACACCGGCGTAGACTATTCGCCCGATTTCACCGATCCTGAAATGGGTATCAATGCTATCCCGTCTGATTTCCCTGACTGGCCTCTGTTTGTTAACGCCTTCGGATGGGTTGAATGCTTCTATGACGTTGATGGCACGCGTATTTACCGCCTGGCTGCAGTATTGAGATGGGCCGTAATCAAGAGGACATGGTTTGGATCCTGTTTTGGACTGAGTCAATCGTCACTAATGGCTTTTTGTGACTCATTGGCGTTTAAGGATGCGTTTCCCGGTATATCGCCAAGGGATGAGATTTATACATTCGCGATTGATCACGAAATCAGGCGAGGAATCAATAGGCTGCACATTTATCAATATGGAGTTATCAATCAGGAACATACGGAAAACTCAATAAGAAAGACCCCTACCGATTTACTGCTCGATTGCCAGAATATGTTGCGAGAGATGACCGACATGGATAATGCAAGAGCGGTAACCGTCTGTGATACTCGTCTGGTGAACAACCAGGGTTGCCACACTATGACTCCCTACAAGCTGGAAAAATCCGGAGAGAGTCAATGGACGTTGTGGGTTTATGACAGCGATAGCCCGGGCGACGATTCGCGTTTCATCTATATTGACACGGCTGCTAATTCCTGGCAGTACCCTGACGCGGGTTGGTCCGGGAACTGGAGAGCCTACCTGGAGGATGAGCTAAGCAATTACACCACCAATGCAGTCGTCGGGTCGCCAGGGACCTCCGGGGAACACAGCCTGAGCGAAGAAGAAGTCTCATCCTTTGTCGAAGTATTTAGCGGATCGGCTGATTCGGTGCATCTTAGTTCCGGCGCCGGATCAATAGGCCGAAGCGGGGATTCTCTTTTCAACAGCCTGACCAGCGGTCATGCGATAATTCCTAAGGTTGGAAGGCCGGCGGATCCGATTGGCTATTTCCTCCCCAACGATACCTGGACCTGTGAATTCTCCGGGATGACCGATTCTGTCTTCAGTATGAGCATCTTTTCTGATAGCACCGTTCTGTATTATAACCGCCTGAATGTTGACACTTCAGAATCGGAGAAGTTCACCTATCCTGGGAATGACAGTTCCCTGTGGGTGCATAATCCTGGTGGATCATCCCGGCCTTATAACTTGAAAGTGATATCGACCAAAGCTGAAGAAGAACGAATGTACGGCATCGAAAATATAGGCGGTTCTGCCGGCGATTCATGCTACATTGGGCTGTCTCCTCAATCGGGATTCATAATCGGCAACTATGGAGAGGCGACAACATATGATGTCGCGTTGAGACTTGCCGGAAATGCAGGCGAAGCCGTATTTGCCGGTGATAGTATCGCTCTGCCCGGAAATACGTCACACCATATAATCCCGAATTGGGGTGATTTGGGAAATGACTCACTGAAGATCCTGATCGATTCTGATAACGACGATACCTGGGATGATTCGATATATGTTGATAACTCGACACCGACGGGTGTTGACGATGAAGAGCAAGGTAATATTCTGCCGTACCGATTCGAACTGTTTCAGAATTACCCCAATCCATTCAATCCGGTGACGACAATCAACTACAATCTGCCGAGAAGATCTAATGTTTCAATTGAGATCTTTAATATCATTGGTCAAAGAATCCTGGTTCTGGTAAATGAAACTAAACCAGCTGGAGAACATCGAATAACTTGGGATGGTAGTGATTCATACGGTCATCAGGTATCAACTGGCATCTACTTCTATCGTTTCCAAGCAGGTGATTACACGGAAACCAAGAAGATGGTACTTATAAGGTAGCAGAATTATACTGGTGACTCGTAGGACCTATGAGTGCACATTTTCACTCTTTCTCATGAGCAAAACGTCAGTTTTACCCTCATTTCGTTAGAAATCCGCTTGAAAAACTTCGAACCTACAGCGCAACTCGTTGTGGTACAGTATGTTGTGTGCTAATGTGGAGGAGATAGGATTCGACGTCGGGTATTTTCGCTATCTTGTTGAACTACCTCAAATTAGGCGTAATTTCATGCTATAAAAAATGTTAAGTTACGTGTAGTTGCGCGAAGTTAGTTGAAGTTACTTGAAGTTGCGTGTAGTTCGTGGTTAGAAAATGGTTAGAAAATCTGGAAACACATTATGTGATAATTTCACGTATTTTTACGTTTTTGATCCGCTTTGATCGATTTCAATCTGTTTTGAAGGTTTTTGAATTTTTCGGGGCACAAATAATCCACTGGGCTTTGCCGGATTAAATCTAATTCTTTTAAATTAATGTTTGCAGGAAGTAGACGACTGTATTATGCAAGAATCATCATCCGTCTGAAAACCCTTGCAAAATCAGGTTTTTTGCCGATATTTAAGTAATTACAGGTCAACAAATGAAACAATTTAATAAAAATTGGAGGATATTATGATCAACCTAAAAATTCTCCGAATAATGGAATTAATTCTAATGCTGATTGTTACTCCGATTGCTATCAACGCAGCAATTCCAATGACAATGAATTATCAGGGGAGGTTGACCGATGACCAAGGACAACCAGAAACCAGTACGGTCTCGATAATATTCACTATTTATGATTCCGAAACTGGTGGCAACTCGAAATGGACAGAAACCCATCCATCCGTATCGGTTGTCGACGGTTTGTTTAATGTCGTTTTGGGTAATGGAATACCAGCCGTTCCAATAGAAGATACTGTCTTCTTAAGCCCCGATCGCTGGATTGAGATAACAGTCAGCGGTGAAGTAATCTCTCCCAGAACCAAGCTAACCTCTTCGTCATATGCTTACCAAGCCATCAGGGCTGACACAGCCAAACATGTCGATGGTGGTGTTGGTGTGACGCAGCTTATCGAACTTGATGGTGTGGAGTTTATCAATGGGTATCTTCATTACATGGGAACTGATTCAGTGAATGCACCTGCACCAGGATATGTGATGTGTCAAGCGTCCATGGCTCTGTACTGTGACCATCAGACAGGGATTGATGCATGCATAAACGTAGAGATTAGAGACACTCTCGCTGTTCATTACTTGGATCAAGAGTATTTCTGGTGTCTTCCTCCATCATTGCCTACGGACTTCTATCAGATACCGGTCACTATCCACCGCATCTTCCCGGTTGAAGAGGGGTACAGTACGTTTTTCCTCATCGGGTCAGACTTCCATGACGCCGGAGATGCTTTCTACGCGAACAAAGTTGTAATGACACTAACCTATTACCCGTTGAGCTATGGCACTGTCATGTTTGACGATCCAGACAAAGTGGAGAGCTCAAGTTCACCTGCTTGCATCCCATTGGATCCTCATCTCAGGGATGATCTAAAGCTGCGTTCCAAACTTACTGGTATACGCGGCGAGTAACTCGGCGTAGAATGGTTCACTGCATAGCGGCATATTTCAGCTTGAAGACTAATGATCCTGGCAATTGATGATTCGTTTCTTCGGTACGGCTAAAAGAGTGAAGAAGTGTCAAGAAAAATACTATTAGAAAGAAACATCCCTTATCCCATTTTCTAATTACTCCATGGATTGAGTCAATTTACCCAATCTTATTGTCTAAGCAAGAATTACAATTATTAATCCCACAATTATCATCAGAGTTGGCTTCCAAAGTTTTTTAAACTGTAACAATCCAAAAATGAAGGCAATAAAAGGCAAAAATCCACACAAAATTGATGAAAGCTTTCTATTTTGATTCCAAAGAGCAATAGAAATCCATATCGCACCTATCCACCCATGAATTGTTCCAAGTATAATTGATGTTACTTCCATCCTATTTTCGTTATTTAAAATATTTATCTAAAGTGACAAGGAAAATTTTTCATTATTGTTCCGTTTATGGGCAAGTAGCCTTTCTAAGCGGATGTATTCAACAATTGTTTTTTGTCTCAAAATAGTCCTTCATCAGTTCCACCATGAGCGCACGATCAATCTTCGTAATACGCTCTCTGATGTAATCTTCTCCTAATGTCGCGGCCACATTATCCATCCTATATCCGGGAGATTTCTTGAATAGATATCCTTGATACTGGGGATAGACCGCTCTCTCCAAAAGAGCCTCGATACGATTCAATCCCTGGCCCTGGTCGATGTTGGGTACAAACTCATACGTAATTTTTGGATTGAGATTATACAATATGGAGTATAATACATCTTCCAAACGAGTATTTGCAGCGTTCAGCGTATTGTAGGTATGGTTCATTTCGTGTGTAGAAAATCTGACTTGAAAATACTTGATTATTGCCAACCATATTTCGCTTTGCTGCAAAAAAAAGGGGGATTGGCATTCAGAAAAAATTAGTTATATTAATACGGGTTGGTATTTTTATTTGCCCATGATAAATTTCTTTTGCTCTTGGAGGTTATTATGACAATTAGTTCATACCGCCTGCCAATAATTTTAGCTTTGATAATTATCTTTATATTTATATCCACCAGCTTCGCACAATTCACAATTCAGTATGAAAGAATGCTTCAACGGGATTCCTTCTTCTGGGATTATGCCGATGAAGTTGTTGATTCTGAAGGCAATCTCTATCTATTCGGACTCACTGAAATCAATGAAGACTATGTCCTAATTAAATTCGACACTACGGGTGAAATTGCATGGCAAAGAAGTTTTGCCTCACCCCGTCCTTACAATGGCAGACCATGCTATATTGCAGTTGATGCGAATGACAATCTGATTACAGCTAGTAGCAGCACCGATATTACAAATTACACCATGACTGTAAATAAACACGATACAGATGGGAATGCTCTTTGGGGTGGCCCTTTGAGTATCGCTATGGAATCCTCTTGCGAAAAAGGCGTAATTGACTTGATTACTGATCATTCGGGGTCTATATACGTCGCAAGTGGCATAGCGTATTTTGATACTCTTTATTGCAGCGTTGTGCGTGGAATTTCTCCAAGTGGTACGGTGATCTATAAAGATCAGCTAAATAACACTCAAATTAAGAGCATGGTTCCTTTGTCGGGATCTGTCTTGGCCGTTTGTGATGAAATTAATGCTGTTTACTGCCCCGATCCGATATATCCGGAAAACAGTTATCACAATATTGGGAAAAACCTTGCTGTTATCGAATTCAATCCAGCCGGCCCGTCGGGCTACTGGTTCGGTCCATGGGGTCTGCATTCATGCGTTGTTGATCAATGCAATCATCCGGCAACTGGTAAAACCGAAGCTGGATACACGTCGAGCGGTGATCCTTCTGGGTATATTGCAATGTCTTTTGACGTACTCAACAGCTGTCCGAGTTTCGATGCACAAAACTCATTTGTAAGCCGGTTCAATTCAAGCGGGAATCAGATCAATTACTTTGAAGAGGACGGAAAATTAGGGCATGTAGATAATCAAGGGAATCTCATAGTATACACTGAAAACGGCTTCGAATACACCACCAGCAAGCTGGATCAGGCTGGTACGATCATCTGGGAAAGCGAGATCGGTGAAGGCATATCTGAATTATATGCCACTGATGCAAACGATAATGTGTATATTCTCGGCTACACCACGCTCTCTTGTCTAAATGCAGATAACGGGGGAACAGAGTGGGCCTGCTCGGTCTATCCTTACGATCAGAATATGTGGAATACGTTCTTCCACATTGATAGTGATATGCGCATCTATATAGCCAGGCAAGCAGGGGGAATTGGGACAGCGGTGGCAATGTATAATAGCTATAAGAAACTGGTCATCCTCGACGGCAGCGAAGATAACGATCCTATTGCCGACACGAAATTCTGGCTAATCAGGATGCAAAATGATATACCGAATTTGACCGAAGATACCTTGGGGCAGTTTACCACCGATGAAAATGGTGAATTTGAGCTGAATATTGTCGGTTGCGGAGAATTTGAATTTGTTCACGATCTATATAACGGTAGTACAAGTGATATTATCTCGGTTGGTGATTCTCTGAAGATAGCCAAATGTCTTGACGTCGAAGCGGCTGTTAAACATACCGATGTTCTTGGAACGGCTTATTCGATACACTTGGATAATGCAAAATTCGATGATGTTGGCTTTATCACTTTTGATTCACTTGACAATATGGCGAAGCAAGAAATCATAATGGATCACACCGAGGTCAGATACAACCTGACTGTTCGTGTCCAATGGGAAGCTCGCCGCGATTACCTTGAAGCGCTCGAAGATCATTTCCGTGACATGTCTAATTATCTTTATGATGTCTTCGACGGACAACTTCGCCTTGATACCATTATGATATATGACTATAGCAATCCGGAGCAGTGGGAACCGTCCGATATCAAAATACATTCCAGCAACCAGGTTTGGCCATATTGCGATCCGTTTACCGGCAATGGACCACCAGTGAGCTATGATATCCTTCAAGGTTATGCTTCGATTAATTTACCGCGATGGTTTAAGGGCAATCCGAGTAATCCGGCCGCGTCAGAAGCGGACGTTCGCGATTACAGCCGAACCGATTATCCTTATACCGTCTACAACTCCGACATGCACAGAACTTTCGCGCATGAATTCGGGCACTATGCTTTAAGATTCGAAGATGAATATATAAGGATTCCAAATGGAGCACCTCGCTGCGAACCGTTTCCATCGGGAAATTATGGGTTTATGGACAGCCATTATGAAAGAGATATAAGCGGATCGTTTTCATCGGAAATGTCAAATGAATACAAATATGAATTAGCGGAGTGTCAAACCACCAGACAGTTCGTTCGCTATAACAAATCGTGCTGGGACTATTTTGAAACCCGTTTCGAGCAAGTTTATTATGGCCTTGATTTTCTTGATGAAATCTGGGCGCCGATAAAAAAACCTCATCATGATAATGAAAACGAGCGACTCATTCCATCCGGACAAAAAGGATATTCGGGCCCCAACAGCCTACTTGGTCCTGACCCATCATATTTGAATTACAATGTCGGCAATCTAATTGTTTTTCCTGAAACGCCGGTTGATCCCCCAGTTGATATCATTGATATGGAAGTCACGGTTTATAACAGTTCGGGTAATCTGCCTAACATTGATGTAACCCTCAACCGGAGGATCGACGGGTTAATTATCGGAAGGATTCCCCAGGGAAAAACCGCCTTAGGTGATCCACCTTCATACACAATTAAAGGAGAAATTATCGTTCTGGGAACCGGTCCGGATGACGATATTGACGCCTGTGGGCATGCCTATATAGCTGTTCCGGCAACTAAATTATCGAATTCAGTAAAATATGAAAAACAATGGTTTAGCGGTACAATTGATTTGTCGACGGTTTCTGAAGATTCCGTCAGCCTTCAGCTTGAACCTCTCAGCGGCTCATATCCGCTTATCATTTACGGAAATTTATCTGAAAGCTCGCTACTATATACAATGAACGTTGATAAGGCATTTCCGGAGTTACCAACTGCCTTGATATGTCCCGGCTACGAATATGACACAACTATGGATATGACCGAAAATGGTAATAGTTATCAAGCCGATATTCAAACTGATCTCGGTAGCGATGGCGTGGTAGTAATCCATGCAGAAGACAGTTTACATCAACCGTTTTTCTTCGAAACACCTTATAATATTGTTTCACGAGAGGAAAATGATAGCACATTTTTACTTTACACAAACGATGGCGCCGTCATACAACTTGATTCAACCAATACTGCGGTGGATAGAATTATGACAATGAGATCATCGTTCCCCGTTCCGCTCGGCGGCTTGGATGACGCCTCGTTACAGGTAAGCGACGCATATTCTATTTTGGTTTATCCCGACCAACAGTTTTTGGGTGGTAATTCCATCCGTATTCCATATTCCGATGAACTGGCCGACTCGACCGGAAAAGGCTTTACAGAAGAAAACATCAGCGTTTTTCGGTGGAATCTTTTGAACTCAGAGTGGATTGATATTGGCGGCTATATTAACGCTGATTACAATTATATCATTGCATCTATTGAAGGTCCCGGCGTTTATGCTGCCTTTGCCACTGATTTTGTTTTGGATGTTGAAGATGACGAACATGGTAATATCCTACCATACCGATTCGAGTTATCACAGAATTATCCTAATCCATTCAATCCTGTAACGACGATTAGTTATAGTCTACCGAGAAGATCAGAAGTTTCCATTGATATATTTAATATTCTTGGACAGAAGATAATTACCCTGGTTGATGAAACCAAACCTGCTGGAGATTATCAGATCAATTGGGATAGTAATGATTCTAATGGCCAAAAAGTTTCAACCGGAATATACTTCTATCGCTTCCAGGCTGGAGACTATGTCGAGACAAAGAAAATGATTCTTCTGAAGTAGTGGAGTGCTCGGATAATTACATTTAGGACAGAATTTGATTTCTGTTCATTTTATCTTGCCTGATTCGAGCTTCGAAACTCAAAATGCGTATCATTCCGTTAGAAAATGGTTCGAAAATCTTCGAACCTATGGCGTAACTTATTGTATGACAATGCTTTACGATTCAAAGCGGAGGAGGTAGGATTCGAATTAGGCCATTTCGTGTAACTTTCTGCAAGGCCTTAAATTACGTGTAATTCGTTAGACCAACATTGGTTAAGTTCCGTCAAGTTAATGCAAGTTACGTGAAGTTGGATGAAGTTCGTGGTTAGAAAATGGTTAGAAAATCTGACTTGAAAATACTCGAGTATTGCCAACCATATTTTGCTTTGCTGCAAAAAAAAGGGGGATTGGCATTCAGAAAAAATTAGTTATATTAGTATAGGTTGGTATTTTTATTTGCCCATGATAAATTTCTTTTGCTCTTGGAGGTTATTATGACAATTAGTTCATGCCGCCTGCCAATAATTTTAGCTTTGATAATTATCTTAATATTTATATCCACAAGCTTTGCCCAATTTACAATCAAATATGAAACATCTATTCCCCAGGAAACAATAGGGCCAATTAGTGATGGAATGGTAGTAACTGAAAATGGTTATGTATATTTTGTGGGTTATAGCAGAACCGATAGTGATTATTTCACGCTGCTCAAAATTGACCAGACCGGTCAAATCGTTTGGCAGAGAGATTTTATTAAACCGCTCACAGAATGCGGTCTCAAAAGTATGTACATTACTATTGATTACGATGACAATATTGTGATTATTTGCTTCCAAACCAATGGCGTCGTTGATCCCGACTGCTTCTCTGGATATAGAGTTACTATTGCCAAACTGGCTATTGTCAAATATGATCCGGAGGGTAATCTGTTATGGAGAACGGATATTGATCAGGATGTAACATATGGCACAGGGCTAAACGGTCTAACGATAGATAAAAATAACTTCATTTATATCATAAACGATTATCATGGATCATATTGTAATTCATCTGAAGATACCTACAACAGTGAAGTCTACGGCATCAATTCCAGCGGTGTTCACACATTTACAGAGCAACTTGTTTTAACTCAGCTCCGTAGCGTTCAGGGTCTGGATAGTTCCGCCGTTGCCATAGGTGATGTTATCCGTACCGTCCACTGTGTGGATCCTGTCTATCCAACTGAGGAATGGGATAACCTGGAAACAAAAATGGTAATGTATGAGTTTACTTCCTCAGGGTTGTCCACGACCCTATATGGTCCCCTGAGTATGCATTCATGCGATATCGATATTTGCGGACGCAATAATGATCCACCCGCACGATGTGAAACAAACGCTTGGCGTTTGGCGGTTGGCGGACCATCAAGCAATATCACGGTACACATGCATGTTCAAAACTCTGCCTTCTATCAAGGATATTACGGTGATGAATACTATTATTTAGGCACTTATACACCGGAAGGGGCACTGGTCGATATTTTTGAATTTGACGAGGTAGCCAATCTATTAGAGATAGACAGTCAAGGTGATCTGGTTATAGTCTGCGATGGCCCTGACTATAAAAGCAAAACAGTGAAGTGTACTCCTTATGGGGATACGCTCTGGAGTACAATAGATGCCAATTATACAAAGCCCCACATCATGATTTTGGATAAGGATGATTACATCTATCAATTCGAAGGAAGTGCCATCAGTCTCTTGAACCCGGATGGCGGTATCGAGTGGGATTGCCCGGTATATTCACTTAGCGGGGCAAATTACTTTAATAACATGAAATTAGATAACAGCGGGAAAATATATCTATTTAGTTATTATGAACATAACCAAGGTTACCCACTTGTCGTTTACGATAATAAGAAAAAACTATTAATCTCGGATGGCAGCGAAGATAATGACCCAATTGCAGATTCAAAATTCTGGCTGATCAAAATGCAGAATGACATACCGAATCTGACCGAGGATACCTTGGGGCAGTTTACCACCGATGAAAATGGTGAATTTGAACTGAATATTGCCGGTTGCGGAGAATTTGAATTTATTCACGATTTATATAACGGTAGTACAAGCGATATTATATCAGGTGGAGATACAATAAAGATTGCCAAGCATGTGGATTCGAAAGATGCAGTAAAACATTCTGGTGAACTCGGCACGATGTACAGTGTCTATCTTGATAATGCCACATTCAAAATTAATGGAGCGATGGTATTTGACATACTGGATAATACGGCAAAGCAGGAAATTATTTTAAACCATTCCGAGTTCCGTTATAATCTTCTTATCTCGGTCGAATGGGATGCATCTTTAAATTATCAAACCATTCTCGAAGAAAATATTCAATACATGTCAAATTTCCTTTACGATATTACCGATGGTCAGTTGAGACTGGACACAATCTGTATATTCGATGATAAACAACATTGGTTCAAAGCAGATATTCGTATCAAGGCGAATAATATGATTCACCCACATTGCCGTCATGATGTAGCCGGAATCAGTTTTCCATCCGAATCAGGGCAGGGCCGTGAAATAATCATGCCCCGTAAGTGGTTTGGAGATACTTGTGTAAGTCGAAACAGTACTGAAGATGATATACAGTTTTATGCTTTAGCTTATCAGGATTATGTCACCAAGGCTCATGAGTTCGGCCATTACGCACTCGGCTTCTATGATGAATACCGTCTCTGGGATGATGACCAGGATAAATACCGTACCAGTAATGAGTTAAAGTGTGGATCATTGGGAAACGATTCTTATGGATTCATGGATTTTCATTATCCATCCGGTCAGCCATTTTCATCGGAGATGTCCAGCAAATATCGGTATGAGGATTCCGAATGTCAGAATACAGAGCACTATAGAAATTATGCTAAATCATGCTGGGATCATTTTGAAACCTGGGTTGAAGCATTTACCTGGGGTCCGGAAAATATATATGTACCGCTGTTAAAGCCCGATCTTGATGATAGCGATGAAAGACATGATATTGGAACAAACTATCTGTTTACCGGTCCAAACGATAACCTTGAAGATTTGGATTATGATGTAGGAAGATTGATTCATTTTACCGAAACACCCTCATTGCAAAATCCGGGTTTTGGGAATGTTCATATAAGAGTAGCTTCCATTTTGGGTGGTAAGGGAGCCGATGTTACTCTCATCAATTCGCCGTATGATCCCCCGAATCTGCGATATATAGAACAAGGTCAGACGGCTGATAATGCAAGAATGAAAGTGCTTGGTGTAAAAACCGCAGAAAACGAGCATATAATACAGGCTTGGAAAAGTGGAACTCAGTGGAATGTTATAGTTATACCAAAAAGTAATGGTTACTCATCGAGCGGGCCATATGCCTGCGGTACAGCTACTGCCGGGAAATCCGGAATTGGTATGTCGGGGAATAGCTTTAAGTCATCATCCAGCGGTGATACTCTCGATATTGAACTTAGGTTAATACAGGGCGATTATCCTATTATAAATGATGTATCTCTGGCAGAAAGCAGTATGGATTTTAATATTCAGTTTTCCACTCCATTCCTGTCTAATCCGACTCTTGACTTGGTAACAGATTATGACTTCCAGAATTCATATACTCTTAATCCTGATGGTGATATATACTCACAGACGATAGCAGACAGTCTGGGATGCAGTGGTTATTTCACAGTCTGGGCGATTGACGAAGCCAGTTTGGATTTCTTCTTTGTTAATGATTATATTTACAGTGTTGTTGATTCCACAAGCAAAGTAATTCGTATATCCGATGCCGGTGAACATTGTGAAGTTGTTCTTGATTCCCTAAATACTTCAATTGATAATCTGATGATTGTATCATCATCATATCCGGTACCGACCGGTAGTTTTGCAGATAACACTATCAAAGTAGGGAAGACCCATACATTTTCGTATTATCCCGTCAGTCCCCTGACCGGTGATAATCAAATATATATTTCTTATTCCGATAGTGAACTGGATGCCGACAGTATCACTCATGCAGAGGAAAGCTCCCTGGGTATATACCAATGGAACGGTATTGATGATACCTGGGATTATTTAGGCGGTTCTGTCGATTCATCACTGAATATTGTCACCGAAAGCATAACCGGTCCCGGTGTTTATGCTGTCTTTGCCACTGATTACACGACGGGATTTGATGATTATGGCGAAATCCTTCCATATAAATTTGAATTGTCACAGAACTATCCCAATCCATTCAATCCTGTAACGACGATTAGTTATAGTCTGCCGAGAAGATCAGAAGTTTCCATTGATATATTTAATATTCTTGGACAGAAGATAATTACCTTGGTTAATGAAACCAAACCTGCTGGAGATTATCAAATCAATTGGAGTGGTAATGATTCTAATGGCCAAAAAGTCTCTACCGGAATATACTTCTATCGCTTCCAAGCTGGAAACTATGTCGAGACAAAGAAGATGATACTTCTGAAATAGTGTAACTCTCGGATAATCACATTTGGGACAGAATTTGATTTCTGTTCATTTTATCTTGCCTGATTCGAGCTTCGAAACTCAAAATGCGTATCATTTCGTTAGAAAATGGTTTGAAAAACTTCGAACCTATGGCGCAACTTATTGTATAGCAATGTGTTACAATTTAAAGCGGAGGAGGTAGGATTCGAATTAGGCCATTTCGTGTAACTTTCTGCAAGGCCTTAAATTACGTGTAATTCGTTAGACCAACATTGGTTAAGTTCCGTCAAGTTGCGTCAAGTTGGAGCAAGTTACGTGAAGTTGGATGAAGTTCGTGGTTAGAAAATGGTTAGAAAATCTGACTTGAAAATACTCGAGTATTGCCAATCATATGTCGCTTCAAGGCGGAAAAACCGGGTATTGGCATTCAGAAAAAATTAGTTATATTAACATGGGTTGATATTTTTATTTACCTATAATAAATCGCTATTCTCTTGGAGGTTATTATGACAATTAGTTCATACCGCCTGCCAATAATTTTATCTTTGATAATTATCTTAATATTTATATCCACCAGCTTTGCGCAATTTACAATTAAGTATGAAATGACCATACCGAACGAGTTGGGTTCGTTTAATGATTGGTCTGTGGACGACGAAGGTAATGTATTTGTTGCCGGGTGGATTGGAATGGATAATTACAGCTTGTGGAAAATAGATACTGCGGGCGAAATTACTTGGCAAAGAAACCTCTATGGGCCAACTCCGCAAATCTGTCGGGATATCATAATTGTTGTTGGCCATGACGGAAATCCCGTTGTTGCCTACACGGATTGTGATTACACCTTCATCCCCCCTGATTCATTGATTATCACGTCATCGTATCTTGCGGTGGTCAAGTACGATTCGGATGGAAACATCTTATGGGGGCCAATGAGTATCCCCCAGGAACTGTCCTGTGGCCCGAGCATGACCGACATGGCAGTAGATGAGGACGGATACGTCTACATGGCCTCTGGTGAATCTGACGATATATGCAGCAAGGTACATGTGATTTCGCCCGAGGGATCGTTGCAGACATGTCAGCTCAACAACTTCAGAATCAGAGGCCTATTGGCGACATCATCATCCGCGTTCGTTACGGGCAAAGACCTCAATACCGTGTATTGCCAAGATCCAGGCGGTCCTCTTGAAGAGTGGTATAATACCGAATGGAGAATGCTCCTGATAAAGGTGGACCAATCAGGATCATGCGTAACCACCTTTGGCCCCTGGGGCGACCACCAGTGTGACATCAATCAATGTGAAAACGCAGTGTATTCTCAAACCTCAGCTGGATTGGCAGCGCAAGCTGATCCTTACGGTTCCATCGCCGTACCGATCGGCGTGTCGGACAAGTGTATTGAACAGGGAATTCAAAGAGAACTGCAGTATATAAGCTGGTTTGGTGCAGACGGGAGTCAGATCGACATTTTCGAGGCGGACATAGAAAATCTGAATTTGCTGCTTGTAGACCATAGTGATAACATCTACGTCCCGGTGAAGCGGGATTACATTAGTTACATAGACAAACTGTCACCGGAGGGCAGCGTATTGTGGGAAGTTCCCGGCGGGCTAGGTGGCAGCGTGCTTGATGTAGATGGTTACCTCTATGGTCTAACTGGAACAAGTATCCGATGTCTGAATCCTAACGACGGCAGTACCGAATGGGAATGTCCTGTTTCACCTTTTGGTCAGTCTATCTACATCGATGGTATCCAAATTGATGATGAGAAACAAATTTATGTGTTTCATCATACTTACCCTAATACCTTCCCATACGGAGTATCGGTTTATGAATCGAGCAAGAAACTCACCATTTTAGATGGCAGTGAAGATAACGATCCTATTGCCGATACGAAATTCTGGCTAATCAGGATGCAAAATGATATACCGAATTTGACCGAGGATACTTTGGGGCAGTTTACTACCGATGAAAACGGTGAGTTTGAACTGAATATTGTCGATTGCGGAGAGTTTGAATTCGTTCACGATCTATATAACGGCAGTACGAGTGATATTATCTCGGTCGGTGATTCTCTGAAAATTGCTAAGCATGTTTATTCAAAAGATGCAGTAAAACATACCGATCTGCTTGGCACCATGTACAGTTTGCATCTTGATAATGCTATATTTAAAATAAATGGTGAAATGGTTTTTGATACGCTTGATAATATGGCAAAGCAGGAAATCGTTGTGAATCACACTGAGTTCCGCTACAACCTGGTTGCTTCCGTCGAATGGGATACGAAAATTAACTATCTCACAATTCTCGAAGAAAACATGCAATATATGTCAAACTTCCTGTACGATATTACCGATGGTCAACTGAGATTAGACACAGTAAGGATCTACGATGACAAAGAGCATTGGTTTGACGCAGATATTAGAATAAATGCTGATAATATGATAAGACCACATTGCCGTAATGACATTGCCGGTATAATTTATCCATCTGCATCAGGTCAGGGACGTGAGATAATAATGCCCCGCAAGTGGTTTGGCAACAGAGATGCCAGTCGCAATAATACCGAAGCTGACAATATATTTTACTCCCTGGAACGTAGGGATTACCGTACTAAGGCGCATGAGTTTGGTCATTACGCTCTTGGCTTCTATGATGAGTATGTTTTCTGGGACGACGAATCAGATCCGCCTAAGTACAGACAAGGTGATGATCTAAAGTGTGCTTCAATGCAAAGTGGCAATTATGGTTTTATGGAAAATCATTATTCTCACGGCGAGCCATTTGCGTCTGAGATGTCAAGCCGGTATCGATATGAGGATTCAGAATGTCAGAATACTGAGCATTTCAGAAGGTATAACAAATCATGCTGGGATCACTTTGAGGCTTGGGTTGAAGCGTTCACATGGGGATCAGACAATATGTATGTCCCTTTATTGAAGCCTGACCTGGATGATCCCGATGAAAGACACGATATCGGGACCAATTTTCTTTTCACTGGCCCAAACAACGATCTTGCCGACCTTGACTATGACGTAGGGAGTATGATTCATTTTACTGAAACTCCGAATGCGCCAAACCCAGGCATTGAAAATGTACATATTAAGGTCTCACTGGCCAGTGGTGGTAACGAAGCGGATGTCTTTCTTATTAATTCCCCTAATGATCCTGAGCATAGAAGATATATAATACAGGGACAGACCGCTGACAATGAACATATGATTGTTCTTGGAGTAAAAACAGCCGAAAACGATCATATCATACAAGGTTCGAAAGCAGGGAGAATAGGCCAGATAATTACTAAGAGCAATGGATCTTCTACTAGTCCCTATGCATGTGGAATTGCCACTGCAGGAAAGTCTGGAGTCAGTAAAGTTGGTAATAGCTTCAGTTCTACTCCAAATGCTGATACTTTAGAAATTGAGCTCAGAACAATTGAAGGCGATTATCCAATAATAGTTGATGTAGATTTATCTGAAAGCCAGCTCGAATATACAATGCATTATACGACCCAATTTCAATCAAATCCGACATTGGATGTTCTAACAGGCTATGGGCACCAAAATTCCTATTCTCTGAACCCTGTGGGAAACGCATATTCACAAATGATATCAGATAGTCTTGGAGATAATGGATGTTTCACAACTTGGGCGGTTGACGAATCCGCGGAAGCATTCTTTTTTATAAATGATTATACTGTGAGCAATTTGGATTTAATTGGCAATGCTCTTAGAATAACCGGTTCAGGAGGACATTGTGAACTTCTTCTTGACACATTAAATTCTTCAATACAAAGAGCCGTTATTGTATCTTCCTCTTATCCGGTCCCAACAGACGGTTTCATTGATGAAGTTGTAAAAGCTGGGAAGACTCATTCTGTATCTTATTATCCTAATGGTTCTCTGAATGGTGATAATCAGATATACATTTTCTATTCAGATGGAGATTTGGTTATTGACAGTACAACATTAGCAGATGAAAACTCTCTTTGCATTTATAAATGGAACAGCACTGGGGATTTGTGGGAAAACTTGGGTGGTTCAGTAGATACATCTCTGAACTATGTAACCGAAACAATCTCAGGTCCCGGTGTGTATGCAGCATTTTCTACGGATTTTATTACTGATGTCAGTGATGGCGAACACGGCGATATTCTGCCTTATCGCTTTGAGCTCTCTCAGAATTACCCAAATCCATTCAATCCGGTAACAACAATTAGTTACAGTCTGCCGAGAAGATCAGAAATTTCCATTGATATATTTAATATTCTTGGACAGAAGATAATTACCTTGGTTAGTGATACCAAACCTGCTGGAGATTATCAGATCAATTGGGGTGGTGATGATTCTAACGGCCTAAAAGTTTCAACTGGGATATACTTCTATCGGTTCCAGGCAGGAGATTACATTGAGACAAAGAAAATGATACTATTGAAGTAGTGGAACTCTCGGATAATCACATTTGGACAGAATTTGATTTCTGTTCATTTTATCTTGCCTGATTCGAGCTTCGAAACTCAAAATGCGTATCATTCCGTTAGAAAATGGTTTGAAAATCTTCGAATCTATGGCGTATCTTATTGTATGACAATGCTTTACGATTCAAAGCGGAGGAGGTAGGATTCGAATTAAACTATTTCGCGTAACTTTTTGCGTCCCCATTAATTACGCGTAATTCGCTGAACCAACATTGGTTAAGTTGCGTCAAGTTGGATGAAGTTCGTGGTTAGAAAATGGTTAGAAAACCCGGTGACCTACATGGAGCTATTCATTAATAATTTTGGGTTATTAATTAATATTAATCATTAGTGATTTGTTTTAAGAGATTTTTTTATTTCGCGAAGTATATATATTGTGAAAGTATTTGTATAATCCAAACTCTGTATTATATTAAATTTGCTCAGAATGGATAATTTATGAAATCTCCTAAAATGCCATCAATATGTAAATTGTGTTTTATGAAAAATAAAAGTGAGAGAGGTTACTATGAAATTGTACCTATGGCTATCTCTATTCATGGGAGTATTCACGATTCCCAATCTATTCGCTATTGAATACAAAGATATTACAACGGCATTAAACGATCATATGGTTTATTTTACTGAAAACAAGGGACAATATAACGAAGAAGTCTTGTTTTTTACTAGATCATCGAATGGGCAGCAGTTTATAACATCATCAGGATTAACCTATATGCTTCCCTGGGAAACGGAAGAATCAAGGTTGAAGCGAGAGGCGCAGAATACTCAACCTACAGTAATGATGAGTCCTCCGCACCATGAGTACTATGCTCTTAAGATTGAATTCGAAAACGCTAATCCGGCTCCCCGGTTTTCCGGAATAAACCAGCTTCCCTGTGTACATCACTATCTTAAAGGACGAGATCAATCCAAATGGATCACTCATGTCCGTAATTATGAGAAGCTTCGCATAGATGAAATTTATTCCGATATCGATCTGGTTTACTATGGCAATGAGAACCTGCTTGAGTATGATTTGATTGTTTCACCCGGCGGTGATCCATCCGATATTTCCATTGTTATCAATGGTGCCGATTCGCTTAACATTAACAATGATGGTCATCTCGAAATATATACTCCATTCGGTAAAGTTATCCAAAGTATGCCGGTCACCTATCAGAACATAAACGGTGAGCAGATCGAAATTGAATCAGCTTTTAGTGTTAAAACTTACGAAAACAGTATCAGTTTTGATATAGGCGAATATAGCACTGAACATGATTTGATTATCGACCCAACATATCGTTATTCCCATTTGTATGGCTCTGCAAATGATATCATGGGTGGCGTAGATATGGATTCAACCGGAAATGTATATATTACCGGTCGGACCGAGTCAACCAATTTCCCGGCCACAATCGGCACTTATCAGGGTGATTATGACGCTTTTGCAGCAAAACTGGACGGTAGTGGAACCAAGCTTTGGGTTGCCTATATTGGTGGCAGCGATGAAGACAAGGGACGCGATGTAGCGGTTGGACCATTTGACAAAGTCTATCTTACCGGAGCGACAAAATCAACCGACTTTCCCGTAGCCGGAAGCTATCTTGATGACTCTTACAATGGCAGTGGGTTGGATGCTTTTGTCATGTATCTCAGCCCGGCCGGCGATGTTGTTCAATATTCAACCTACCTTGGAGGAATAGTTGCACATGCTGATGGGATTGGTTATGAAGATGATAGAGGGACATCCGGCTATGCCATCGATGTCGATGACGCCGGTTATTTCTACGTTGCGGGCGCCAGTAATTCTATGTCTATCCCTGGAACATCGGGCGCTTTTGATGAAAACTACTATGGATTTACTACTATTCCCGGTCCAAGTGTAGTTTACTACTCCGATGCAATTGTATGTAAGTTTACTCCAACCGGGACTTTTGACGGCAGCGGATTTTTAACTTATCTTGGCGGTTCTGGTTTTGATGTTGCTACCGGCATTGATATTGATGATAGCGGTTACATATATGTTTCGGGCTACACCAGCGTTGCAACGGATGATCCGGCCGATTCAACTGCCTATCCATATTCTACAGGTAGTTATTTTGAATACTATTCAATGGGGCGGTCTACTTTTGTAACCAAGCTGTTTCCCGAAGGAAACGAGTTGGCCTATTCAATACCATATGGCGGATGTAACTGGGAGAATATTGCAACGGGAGTTGCGGTTGATGACAACTATTGTGCATATGTTACCGGTTATACGGGAACTTTTAACACCGGCTGTTTAACTCCATTTCCGGTAACAGCATTGGCCTTTGATCAATCATTCAATACATCACTTGCCGATGATGCATTCGTTTATAAGGTGAATCAAGATGGTACCGATGTATTATGGGCAACTTTGATAGGAGGCGAAGATGATGATCGTGCCTATGCCATTGACATAGATGAAACCGGTTCTCCATTCATTACCGGAGTAACCTATTCAAATGATTTTCCCAAAGCCGATCCTGGGAATATTTCCATACCTTACATAATGCCGCCATCGAATTTATTCTTAGCCAAAGTTAGCGCGTCAGGTTCATATCTTGACTTCTCAGGCCTGTTTGGAACACCATTCGAAGATTATCAGTATGGCCCGGCTTGCGCATATAATAATCAAAGCGTTGCCTTTTCAGGATATTTCGATGCCCTCGGTATACCGGCCCACACCGATGGTTATGTTTATATATTTGATGTGAGCGACCTCCACCAACCGATGGCTTTTAATTCTATCACTTTGTCACAACCATTATTGATTCCAGCCCTTCAGGGGATTACGCACAAAAAGATTCTAACCATTGAAGTTTTAATGGACGGCGTTCTTAATCCTTTGACCGCGACTGAGTTTGCGTTGAGTACTAACGGTACAGCCAATCCAACCACGAATGTTACAGATGCCAAACTATTCTACCTCGGATCATCAGGAATTCTTGACACTAATCAGCAATTTGGATCAACGGTTATCGGTCCATCAGGGGCATTTAACATAACCGGAAACCAAATCTTAAGAAGCGGTATTAACCGATTCATTCTAACCTATGATATTTCCGGTACCGCAATTATAGGAGATTCGATTGATGCCGAATGTCTGTCAGTCACTATCGATGGATTGGTATATACTCCTGCGATAACCGCTCCTCGCGGTGGAGCGATAGTAGCGGATACGCAATCCGGTTTGACAGGTACTGGACTGGTAGGCCCCGGCGGGGATTTTGCCGATATCAACGAAGCCCTGAGTGCGATTACGCAGTATGGTATTGCTGGCGATCTGATTCTGGAATTGACACCGGGACAACATTATGGGCAAATACAACTTTGGTCCAAGAAAAGCACATCCAAGGCAAATACAGATCAACGTTCAGCGGGAAATATAGTTATTCAATCGCATGGTGATCCCAATTCAGCGGAGTTGATGTTTTTTGCTACCGACTCAATGGCCAACTATGTGATTCAAGCTAATTGGCCACTCGGCGATACGATGTTTATCAGGAATCTTACAATAACGGCGTTGGGTAGTGAATATGCCTCAGCCATTGAATTAACCGAAGGTGCAAGAAATTTCTACTTCGAAAATAATATCATAAATGGCACTACCATCTCCGGAGGTCCCATGAAGCACAAGGCCCTGGTTAAAACCTGGACGTGGGGCGGTTATAATACAAATGTCGTATTCAAAGGAAACACTTTCAATGATGGAACGGCTGGAATCTATTGGGAATATGGGCTTGATTCAAACGTAATTGACAGTAATACTTTCAATAACCAAATGATGCACGGTGTTTATTTGTATGAGCATTTTAATCCGTACATTGGAAAAAACAATTTCAATAGTTCTTTACCCAATATGAACCATGATGCAATTAAAATAATCGGCGGTTATAAATTTGTAGTAATAGAAAAGAACAGGATTGGCACATCCTATGGTAGAGGAATAGCATTAATCTCAAGCAGCGGAGAAGTGGATTCACTAAGAGCCCTGATATCGAATAATTTCATCAGTCTTACCAATAACACACCTGTCGTGGGAATTCAATGCGCTATGAGCCATTTTATTGATATTTTTCATAATAATGTGAATATCACTTCAAACGATACCAGTTCTGCCTGTCTAAGTACTTATATATCCACCAATATACGGGTAGCCAACAATATTCTGGTTAATACCGGAGGTGGTTTTGCTTATGTCGATTTTCCCGCTAAGGCCGGTATCGGGACGGGAAAGATTTATAGTCCCGAATGGTCGGATTATAATGATCTGTACGCCACCGGATCATATATTGGCCAATGGGATGGCGTTGATATAAATGATCTGATAGCTTTTCAGACTGCAACCGGAATGGAAGAGCATTCGCTTTCGGTTGATCCGGGGTATGTTTCAGTCACCGATCTTCACACAACGTCATTAGCCCTGGTCGGGGCGGGAATTTATCTTGACCGGGTTCCCGATGATATCGATGGCAACCCGCGTGATCCCAATAATCCATCAATTGGCGGCGGTGTTTATGTACCCAACGGTGTAGATGACGATATTCCGAATGGAAATATGCCGGAGCAGTTTGTATTACAACAAAATTACCCGAATCCATTCAATCCGAGCACTGTAATAGGATTCAGTCTGCCTAAGCGCGCAGATGTAGCGATCAATATTTATAATATTCTTGGCCGTAAAGTAGTTTCGCTTGTAAATAAAAACTTTAATGCTGGATATCATTCTGTCACCTGGGAAGGTAATGACGCAAACGGTGATGAAGTTGCCACAGGGATTTACTTTTTCCGCCTGAAAGCTGGAAATTTCGTAGAGACAAAAAAGATGCTATTGCTTCGTTAGAAATCCGTTTGAAAACCTCGAACCTACGGCGTAACGTGCTGTTGCTCATTGAGTTACAAATCAATGCGGAGGAGGTAGGATTCGAATTAGGCCATTTCGTGTAACTTTCTGCAAAGCCTTAAATTACGTGTAATTCGTTAGACCAACATTGGTTAAGTTCCTGCAAGTTGCGTGAAGTTGGATGAAGTTCGTGGTTAGAAAAGGGTTAGAAAATTTAGAAGACTTTGATCTATAATTAGTAGTCGTATCAAACCGTTTTTGATATATCTCAACTTATTACATTTACGTTGAAACTTCTCAAATATTTACTGACTGTGGATTGTGCAAACGGAGGTATCGAACCCCATACTCGTTTTGCAGCACAAGGACTTACGCCCTATTGTGACCAAATGGTAACCGCTTTTCAGATATCATTCTGGAGTCAGAACTTGAATGTCAGCGACAGCCCTACACCGTTTCCAGCCTTTATAGGAGAGAGTGAGATTGGACCCTTGTCGCTTCCTCGTCGAGCAAGCTTAAGGGAAACATAAGCACCAAGAATGCCGCCCGCAACCACATCACTTAGGTAGTGTTTACCCTCCTGGAGTCGTGAAAAGCCAACATATCCCGCAAGCACAAATGCAGGTATTCCCCAAGTCTTTCCAAAATGTGTATAGATAACTCCGGCTGTTGCAAAGGAAGAGGAGGTGTGCCCCGACGGATAGGAATACGGTGCTCCGTCTGGTCTCGTCCTGTTGATACTGCCTTTCAGGATCGTTGTGAGCAGACCGTTCATAGCTTGCGCCCGAAACAGGTCCGTTCCAAACTCCCTTAGTTTGGACGAGCCGGTTAGCTTTCCCACGCTCCAGGAAGTCGCTGATACCAGAACGGGGAAGGTGCCATCTCCGACTGTTTCACCAATCTCGAAAAGGTTGTCTGCAAAGGTCGAGGGGCCCCAGATCTCCGTGAATTCGGGTGTTTCATTTCTGAAGGCAGAAGGTAGGACGCTGGGGCCGAAGCCTACGGCCCCAACAGTAAGATAGAAATCTGGTTCGCTAGAGAGATAAATTAGGTCGTCCCAAAGCCGAAGGAATATCAGTTGGTCGTGTGTCTGTTCCCCGTCGGCTGCGTATCGAACACTCTCGTAGCCAGTAGAGTATGAATTGTCTAAGGAAACTTGTGCAGGCGCATTTTCGGTGAAAACGAAAAGGGCACAGAGGGCACCAGCCATGTACGCAGTGAACATAAATCGTTGGTTCATATAGATAACTCCTTCATTGATCCGATTGCGTCAGGTCCAATAAACTCAATCGGCCTACTGTTATTTTAAAGTCGTTATCTATTGGGCTATACTGGCACTCCTTGGACTTGCCTGTTACCAGCCAATCCTTCTTATCGATAGTCTATACTGTTATACACTACTTTCAATGATAACAGCTTATCGTGGCATCAATCATCGTCCTCTTCATCGTTCTCTTCATCCTCCCCATCATCATTGTCTTCTTCGTCTTCATCATCGTCTGCTTCTACTAGTTCAGTCGCGGACAAGATCCTTCCATCAGCAGATACTAACAAAGCGTACTCTACTTCGTGTGAGCCATCCTCTATTTCGATGACAACTTCGTATTCAAGGGTGGAACCTCTGGTGATCTTGTCGGCTTCTTCCAACTCACAATTTGGATAAGCACTGGTGATGGATTGAACCACAACCTGCGGCAGTGACTTAACGGACATGTCTTCATCAATCTGAAGAAGGGTACCATCCGGCATGTAAACATAGTCCTTCTCAATCTTCCCGACTCTTGTCTCGATTTCATATCGAGTTTGTCCATCGATTACTTCGCGAGTATACTCTGTTATGACAGCATTTGGTTGTGCTTTTGCGAATGCCATGAGAACGGCTTCGGGTACATCTGATTTCTTGAGTTCAGCCTCTTCCTCGGCAAGGGCAAAAACAGCAACCAGGACGAGTGCCAAAGCTGAAAGTGTGATCAAAGTTCTCATGTTTTACCTCCTGTAAAGTTTCCTTTTCCCGCTATATCGTAAATGAACATGAAATCAAGGTGAAAGAACAAACACCCTGGGACAGAATTCCCACTATTTTACTGGAACAACAACTCTCAGCAACGCTCCCCCATCTTGATTCTCGTCAATCTCAATGTG
>Ga0272443_10001411_pt1 | contig 35246 bp, 31 predicted proteins | sample SSMAcet12_FD_193581 | JGI IMG/M metagenome (GOLD analysis project Ga0272443, IMG submission 193581) | Marine sediment archaeal communities from Little Sippewissett salt marsh, Falmouth, MA, United States - SSM-Acet-12 | ecosystem: Environmental > Aquatic > Marine > Wetlands > Sediment ... | reverse complement strand
CGGATTTTCGAGCAATGTCCCGGTCGATGTGTTGTCGTTCGTGATCCCCTTGATGTCCGCAGTGATGATCGCCGGATCGTATTTGCTCGAATCTTCGGGGTCGGAGACCATTGTCACAAACGTCCACGTCTCCCCGTTCACCGATGCCTCGGAGACCGTATAGTCGGTTGTGAGGGTCTGCAAAACCCCATAAGCATATATATTTGTAACCTCTTTCACCGGATGCCGCGCGACGACGAATTTGTACGTCGAGGTGTCAACATACGGACAAGGGACCGCGCCCCCGGTCTTTGCAACTGTCCCATAAATCAGCGGTGCAACCTTCCATTTTTGCGTTGACGGCAGGTTCGAAAAATCGTCCGCCGTGATTTCCCCGCCGAGATCATTGCTGAACAGGTCGAACGTCACATCCGAGAAACGAAAAATAAACGACGCGTTGTTTGTTGCTGTCGCCTCGATGACCACTCCCTCGAAAACGGTTCGAAATTCATTCGCGAGGCTCCCGTCTTCGGGACCGAGATCAACCCGGAGACGCTGTCCCCGGAAAACGTATGACTGCCGCAGGGCGAGCAATGTCCCGTCGGAATCATCGATTTCGAGAGAGAACGTGCTTTTCCGGGGGAGTCCTGTCGGCTTGTTGATCTCTCTCTCAATTGTTCCCCACCTCAAAACTTTCGGCTCGATGTATCCGGTCGGAGTCCGAATTCCGATGTCGCTGATCTGCATTGTTGAACTGTCCGGGAGATCGAGATACGCGATTTTGACATACGTGTCGTTGTCATCAGGGATGATTTTTGCGAGGGTCAGGAAAGACTCTTCGGACGAATATCCTGTCCCGATCTCGTTGATTGCATACCCCCGAAAATAAATCGTGACACCTGTCGGGAGATTGATGATTGTGTCTGTGTATACACCCTCATTTGTACCCCCCTCGATGACCTTATAATCACTCGTTGTCGGGGTTCCGGTCGTATTCCATACAATCCCCCTCTCGGAGATTGTTCCCCCGGCATTCGACAACGTCGCGCCGAGAGTTGCCGACGTGTCTTGAATGTCCGTCACGGTCGGAGATTCAACGGTCGGTTCGATGCTCGTCGTGAAAGAGTCTTCGGGAGAATAGCCTGTCCCCTCTTCGTTGATCGCATATCCTCGATAAAAAACCTCAGTCCCGGCGGGGAGTCCAGAGATTGAATCGGTGAACACACCCGTCGCCGTTCCCCCTTCCGCGACCTTATTGTCCGAGGTTGTCGGTCCTGTCGACGTATCCCACACAATCCCGCGCTCCGTCACAGTGCCGCCGGATGCGGATGTCAGGTTTGCCCCCAATGTCGCCGAGTTCGCCGCGATGTTTGTGTGAGTCGGAGAGGACAGCGTCGGGATGTCTTTTGTTGTTGTGAATGAGTCCTGTGCCGAGTACCCTGTCCCGTCATCGCTGATCGCGTATCCCCGGAAATATATTGTCGTTCCTGCCGGGAGATCGGTGATTGCGTCCGTATATGCGCCCGTACTTGTCCCGCCCTCTGCGACTTTGTTGTCCGAGGTTGTCGGTGTCCCGGTTGTATTCCAAACAACACCCCTCTCTGAGACTGTCCCTGTGCCTGCGCTGTCGAGGGTTGCTCCGAGAGTTGCGGTTGTTTGTCCGACAGAGGCATATGTCGGAGAGGACAGTGTCGGATAATTGACAACTGTCAGGGACAGGAACGGGTCATACGTGATCCCCGCCATGTCAACAAAATAACAACCATTTTTTGAGGAATTATATGACGAACTTCCCGGCTCCGCGCCGATGTAATCGTAATCATAATCACGCAGACAAAATTTTGAATATCCGGTCTTTCCGTCTGTATTGATATACAGTTTTCCGTTGACTCCGAGATTGATCGAGTTGACAGTGTTCGCCCAATTTGCGGACCCGAACGGTCCGCCTGTGTAGTCGTTGAACGATGACGTATACAGCCCCGCGACCGATTGTGTGCCTTTGAAAACTCCGACTTTTCCTGAGTAGTTGTAATATCCGCGAACATTCAATGTTGCCGCGGTGCATTCGTCACCGAACCCGGATGTGTTGAATGCGATGAAACCCCTGTACAGGTGCGCATAATCAGCCGTTAAAATTTGATCATATTCAACAAACGCAGATCCCGCGCCGTATATGCCCGCCTGACTTGTGTCGTCGGCGGCGGTCCCGGTTGATGCGGTGCGCATTCCGTCCCATTGTCCCGATGTAAAAATCCCGCCCGCCTTGACGAGTTGTGTTAAGTACACATACCCGTCATCGGTGTCGGCGTAATATGTATCGGCATCGATGAAATACTCGGCAGGCAATTGAGATCGATCGAATTCCTCTGTTGATTCCTTGCAGTACACAACCCGATCGCCGACCTTTTTCAAACCGTGTTTGATGAAATTCTTTGCAACCTTGAACGGGATTTTGTGTTCCTTGTCAACGAGTGCAGGTTTGCGAATCCTGAACTTGAACGCATCGGTCTCGGTGCTATAAAACCAGAATTCGTCGAGATCCTCTTTGTGTTCGACCCGGAGTTTGTTCAAAGAGAGGGAATACTCGACCCGGAAATTCTTTTCAGGGAACGCGGTCTCCGTGACCGGGAACAGTTGCCGCCCCCGTTGACGGTTCGAATGAACGCCCACGTCTCCCCCGGCGAGATCCTGTTCGATCCCGTCAAACTCAACGTGATCCAATGTGAACGAGAGACTTTCTTCCCCCTCGTCCGTTTGAAACTTGACGAAATTCTCCCGGCTCTTTCCGAGTTTATGCCGAACCTTGACGACATTTTTTTCGAACACTTCGGTCTCGACACCGTCATCGTTGACAATCACCTCTCGCGCATCGAGGTCGATCGGGAGCATTTTCCCGTCGTCGCCTTTGTACCAGTGCGGACGATGCGTCGGATATATTCGGAGTTCACTTGACCCGTCGTCGAATAAAACCTTTTCGCGAGATCGTTGATCCTGTATCGGCAACACTGCGAAAATCTGTTTTTGTTGCGATTTGAGCGTACCAAACCCTGACGAATGCAATGACACGTCCTTTTCGAGATCGTCGCCTGAGAGCGATCCTCGGCGGATTAAATCGGTATTTTGTCCCTGCTCGGTCATGCAACCACCTCAACACCTTTCGATTCTTCGCGTAATGTCAACGCGGATCTGTAATGTGCATAATCAACATTGTGTTTCTCATGAACCCCTGATTTTTTTACGAACAAAACCTCGTCCTCTGCGATGTCGGGAATCCACACAAAAGGGTACTTATCCCCCCCGACGGCATCGTGCAATTCCGTGAGTTCCGCGAGTTGTGACGCGCTGAGATTTTCGAATTCATATTCACGCGCGTCCAGCGAGTACAGGTCGAACGAATCTCTCACCCCTTTGTGTGTCAATCGCCTGAGTTTCCCCTCGTCGAGTTTCTCGACAAACCCCACACTGAATTGAGACGATAAGACAACGACCTGTCCGATTTTTAATTCGCCGATACTGTGAACCGATGCCCCGGCGGAATCCGTCCACGCGATCCGCACGTATCTCGCGGATGTTGAGTAAAGTGTGTATTTGAACATATCGAGATCACGATGTGTCAAAGTCATCACGACGGACGACGGGTCTGCGGATGCCCCCGCCTTGACCGTGACCGTCACCGTGTCCGAAAACGAGTGATTGAGCAACGACACAAAATCAAAATTTTGTTCCGATCCGAAATCAATCTCGATGTACCCGCTCGCCTCACTCTCAAACCTGAACACCTTCGCCGCCTCATTGTTTGCGAGATTTTCGAGCGGGAAATATGTGTCCTCGGAACTCGATGTCACGTCGTCAAAATCGACATCGTCGAGCAGGTTGTCGACAAAATACGCCGGGAAACCTTCCGCCAGAGGCGCGGCTGTCGCGAACAGGATCTCCCCGGAGTATGACGTGCCGAGAGCATTTGTCACGTACGCGCGGCAATATATCGATGTCGATGCGGTCAAACCTGTCACGAGTTCACTGAATACCCCCAACCCTGCGCCCTCATCCGGGACAACATTGTCCGCGACTGTCGGCGTTCCTGTGAGATTCCAAACGAACCCCTGCGCTGTCACAGCCCCGCCGCCTGTTGCGGTGACTTCCGCGGTCAATAACGCCGAGACATCAGCAATCAGAGAGGCGACGAGATCGGTGACGGTCGGATAAGTTGTTTTATACCCGCGATCGACCGCAGTCGTTTGTTCAGTTGAACCTGTCGCGTTCAAAACGCATTTGTAATATCTCCCCTCGTGATCCGGGATCGTCGTGTCGTCGAATGTTGATCCGGTCGCCCCGGCGAGGTTGCTGTATGATGCGTCGCTGTCTGCCGCGGATCTTTGCCATTGATACGTGAGAGATGCCGCGCCTGTATATCCTCGATTTGCGGTTGCGGTTTGCTCTGCGCACCCTGTCGCATTCAAAACGCATTTATAATATCTCCCCACACCGTCGGCGATCGATGTCCCCGACAACGAGAGCGCAACTTTTGTCAAATGATCTCCGTCAGTTGCGCCCGCAGATCCGGGAGTGATCACAGGTTCGGGAGCGTCGGTGTCATCGTGAGACGCTGTTGTCGCCCCGGCGAGGTTGCTGTATGATGCGTCACTGTCGGCGGCGGACCTCTGCCATTGATAAGTGAGAGACCCTGTTCCCCTGTATCCTCGATCAACTGACGATGTTTGATCTGAACAACCTGTTGCACTCAAAACGCATTTGTAATATCTCCCCGCTCCGTCGGCGACGGATGTCCCGGAGAGTGAGAGAGCGACCTTGTCGGAATGATCTCCGTCAGTTGCAACAGCCGCCCCCGGAGTGATGACCCCGGCAGGTGCGCCCGTGTCATCATACGACGCAGTCGTTCCGCCTGCAATGTTTGAATATGACGCGTCACTGTCGGCGGCGGATCTCTGCCATTGATAAGTGAGAGACCCTGTTCCCCTGTATCCTCGATTCGCTGTTGACGTTTGCTCCGTGCAACCTGTCGCGTTCAAAACGCATTTGTAATATCTCCCCGCTCCGTCGGCGACGGATTGACCAGATAAACTCAATGCGACTTTGTCCGTGTGTGCGCCGTCAGTCGCGGCGGCAGTCCCCGGAGTGATTACGCCCGCAGGCGCGGCGGTGTCATTATGAGTTGAGGATGTTGCCCCGGAGATGTTCCCATATGACGCATCGGAATCGGCGGCGGATCTCTGCCATTGATACGTGAGAGTTCCCGGTCCCCTGTATCCTGTATCTGTCGAACTCTCCGCACTATCACCCGTTGCATTCACCGCGACAACCTTGTACGTCCTTGATGCTCCGTTGTTTGTCGATGCCCCGGAGAGTGAGAGCGCAACGTGAGCGGTTTGCGTTCCGTCGGTCGCGACAGTCGTCCCCGGCGTGATAGTCGGTGCGGCGGCGGCGGTGTCATCATACGATGCAACATCTCCGACCGTGTCGAGCAAATTCGCGCCTTCGTATACTTTATAACCTGTTGCGCCTGTTGATTTCGTCCACGAAACGACAACCTTGTCGGCGTGAGTTCCGTCGGTCGCTGAGACCCCTGTCGGAGCGGCGGGTTTCGTGAGGACGGTGACTGTTGTTCCGTACCCTGTGCCGCCGCCGTTTATGGCATACGCGCGCACCCTGTACGATGTCCCGGACGACAGTCCCGTGATGTCTTTTGAAAATGACCCTGTACCGTATGATCCCCCGGTGTCCGCAACTGTATCATTCGCAGTTGTCGGGTCTCCCGATGTTCCTTGCATATAACAGAATCCGCGTTCGGTCGCATTCTCTCCGCCTGTTGCGGTGATGTTCCCGTTTCCGGTAGTTTGAGACGCTGTTGTTGCGGAACAGGCGGACGTTGTAACTGTCGGCGCAGAGGCGGACTCTGTGATTGACAGATACGGGTCACTCGATGATTCGGCATAATAAACGCCGTTTCTGTTGTAGTTCGTCGACGCTGTACTCGGCGCGACGTTGTCATAATCATTATCTTTTTGTCGGAGACAAACTTTTGTGTCGCCGCTCGTGTTGACTGCGGCGATGCCTGTCCCATTGAATACAAACTCATTCCATCCCGTCGACCATGACACGGAGTCCCACGCGGACCCGGAAAAATTGTTGTAATCCGAATTTGATAATGATGTCCCCTGTGTTCCCTGCTGTACGGTCGCGTCTTTTTCCGCGTAATTGTAACCTCTGACAAAGAGGGAAACGGACGCGGGACTGCTCGCGCCGGATGTGTCAAACAGCATGAACGAACGCGAGATGTAATATCGCAATGATGAGGTACTATACCCCCCCATCATTGCCGTCGCCTCGTCCGGGTCTGTATCGTCCACTGACGCATATGTCCCTGTGTGACTGCGTGTAGTTGACCAACTAAACCCTGCACGGTTGAGACTTATTGAGCCGTCGGACGAGTTTGAGTAATATGTGTCAGCATCAATCCAGAGATCACTTTCCGGGAGTGTTGCGTTTGCGAATCCCGGCGTGCTTTCTTTGATGTATGTGAACGAGCCGTCGCCGTTGTCCTGTAGTGAGTGACTCGTGAGATGTGAGTGATCGCTCCCTGTGCCGAAATCGTGCAGTGAGCCGGACCCGTCAGTCAAAACAGGTTTTCGAATCCTGAACCTGAACGCACCGTCGTCGACTGAATAAAACCAGAATTCGTCGAGTTCCTTGTTGTGTTCGACGCGGAGTCCCTTCGCGTATAACTTGAACTCGATTCGAAACGATGAGATCGGACGTGTGACCGGGACAAGTTGCCGACACCGCTGTCTCGTCATTATGAACGAGAGATCCTCGGAATCGAGATCAACATCAACCCCGTCAAACTGCACGGATTCGAGATCAAATTCGAGGGATTCCTTGTTCAGTTTTTGATTGAAATCCGGGCGGATTCCGAGATATTTTTTCTTTCCCTTTTTCAGACCAACGGACGCGACATTTTTGTCGAACAGTGTTATATTTTTGCCCTTGCTGTCCTTGCCCGCCTTTTTGAAAGACACCTCGATCGGACGCATTTCCCCCGTTTCGTCTTGATAATAGTGAGGGTTGTGCGGAGCATAACACCGTCGCTCAATTCGACCGTCCTTGTGCTGAACGTATTCCTGCGAACGTTTGCCGGGAATCGGCACTCGTGCGCGGATTGTTGCGTCCGGGTCTTTTCTCTTTTGATCTCGTGTTTTTTTGCTCATCGGTATCTCAAAATATTTTCGGAACTCTGTTGCTTAGTACCTTTTTCTCGTGCCGTCGGAGTTCAAAAGTCCGAGGGCGTTGAGGATTTTTTTATTAATCCGGTCGGCGGATTCGGAGCGGGCGGGTACAGATACATCGTCGCCTGATTGCTGTTGACGCTCTCGACCTCTCCCGATTCCCCGGTGTCCTCATCAGCCCACAAAATCACGGCTCTGCAAACGTAATAATATCTATTGACATAAGTGACAGTTGTGTCTGTGAACTCAGTTTTGCCTGCCGGATCGCTCGGAATGAGTTCGGTGTTGACCTTTGTGAATTCGGGAACAACATGATCCGCCCTGTAAAGATTGTATCCGTCAACCCCCGGAGTCGGGCTGTTCGTCCACTGTAACGTGATCGATTTGTTTTGAGCGAAAACCTCGCCCCCGAATACAATGACAATAAAAATAAACGATAGATAAAATATTTTTTTCATGATGTCCTTTTTTCATTCGCCCCGGCTCGCCGAGGTGATCGATAAAATATACTCCCAACGGTGATGGTTCACACTTCGCGCCTCGAAATTTTCCTGTTTGTATCCGTACAAAACCTCTGACGTTGAAACATTCGGCAACCAGAGCATCGGATACCTGTCCCCGCCGAGAGACTCGTGCATTGTTCGAAACGCATTTTTTTCTGTCGTTGACAATTCCCGGAACAAATATTCCCTCTGTTCGAGACAATACAAATCGAAAGAGGATTTGACCCCTCTCGGAGTTTCCCGGCGAATCTTTTTCTCAACAGTCTGTGACCCGATTCTCTGCGAAAATTGAGATGACAATGTGACGCTTTCTCCGACAACCATTTCCCCGATCGAGTGAGCCGCTGTTGCTCCCGACCATACAAGCCGCAGATACCTCGCGGACTCCGCAGTCGACAAAAAAGCGACCATGTCCCGCGCCCTGTATATAAAAGTCGCGATCACTGTCGACGGGTCGGGAGAGGCTCCCGCCTTGACTGTGATGTTGTCCCCGGAATCAAACGAATGATTCAACAATGCGATCGTGTTGATTGACTGTGTTGATCCGAAATCAAATTCGATGTATCCGTTCGTGGCACTCTCGAATTTGAACACGTTCGCCGGATTCCTGTCAGCGAGATTTTCGAGAGGATAGTCCGAATCCTCGGAACTCGATGAAACATCCGTGTCGAAATCAATGCCCGCGAGCAAATCCTCGGAGAGATAAGCAGGAAATCCCATTATATTGAACCCCTTCCGCGCAGTGTTGTCTCGACCGTTGTCGCAACCTTGTCAGCAATTCCCCCGGCGTTGACATCGAGAACCTTGCGGAATCCTCGCGCCAACCTCTCGATGTTTTCCTCGGTGAGATCACCCGCGCCCTCGACAGTGATCGGAGAGTCGATCGTGACGTTGACGCTGACATCTCCCCCTCTTGTCGGGCGAGGAATCGACGGACCGTCCGATGTTGAACTCGTCCCTGTACTCCCCGTTGTTTCCGGGCGAGTACGTGTCGGACCTGTGTTCACCGCCTCATAATACGGCGCACGCGGATTTTCTTTCCGATAAATTGCATCTGCAAATGTTTCGACAGCCTCTTTAAATGAGTCGACCGCCTCTTGCATTCTTTCCTCGGCAGTGACCGACAGGTTCGCCGCGTCCGTCATCAAATCAGCGACGATTTGTTGCGCTTCCGGGTCTGTTGCGATCAGGTCCGCGACAGTCAACGCGAGGTTGTCATAATCGACCCCCGCCATGACTCCGCCGTTTGCCGCCGCGTCGACGAATCCCTGATTTTCAGCGACCTTGTCGAACAGTCCCGAATATGCCGCCCACAACGCAGGATCTCCGCCGAGATCGGTGATGTATTTTTTCAGTGTGTCGGTCATCACGCCTGTCGCGAGGAATTCTTCGAGACCGAGATCAAGTTGCGGCAACTGTTGATTCAACGCCCCAACGAACGAGGCGAACTGTTCCGACGCATCAAACATATTTTTCGCCGTCAGTGCGTTCTCTTTGAGAGCCTCAATATTGACCCCTGTTCCGGTCAATGCTTTTTCAAGTTGAGTTGAGACTTTCCCGGTCGCGATCGCGAGGTCAAGTGATGTTTTCAACGCCTCACCGAAATCGTCGACTGTGTAAGTAATTTTTTCGAGAGCCGATGTCAGGGTCTCAGTCGCGTTTTTCCCGGCAATATTTGCCGCGGTTGCCTGTTCCTGTGAGTCGTAAAAATCCGCCCACGAATCAAACCCAACCATTCCCACATCGGACGGACTGAGTCCCATGCTTTCGAGTTCCTGCGGACTGATTGTTTGATCCGGGACGTTCGAATAAACCTGATTTCCGATCAACCCGGACGCTCCCGCGTACCCATAATCGAACATGACATCCGTCCCCTCGATCTGTTGAGTGTATCCCGAACCCATCGGCATTTTCCCGTTCGGTTCGATCGGTTTGCTGTTCAGCCACGTCATAAATCCAAGCATCGCACCCGCCGCACCGAGACCGATTTGACCTTCGAGTCCCAAGTTTTTAAATCCGCCGAATAAACTGCCGAGTATCCCCCCCGATCCGCCGGATGACGAGCCGGACAACAGTCCGTTGATCCCTTCCATTACAGGTTTGAACAGTGACTCGACAAACATTGAGACGAGGGACGAAATGAATTCTTTCGAAATGTCTTTCAGCGCGTCTCCGAACCCTTCCCATTCCCAAATCATGTCACCGACCGCCTGCGAAAAATTCGTGACGACTGTCGAAACCGAGTTTGTAAAATCCGCGGCGAATCCCTCGGTTGTTTTTTTCACGTCGGTAAATGACTCTTTGAATTTCTCCGGTATTTTTCCGACGGATGTCACAAAATTCGGGATTTTGTCATCAGCAATAATATCAACCTTTTCCGCGAAATCGTCCATTTCCTTATTGAGTTTGTCAACCTCGTCCTGTGCCTTTTGCCACGCATCAATTGATCGATCAAACGACGCGTCGAGATCCGGCAATTCCTCTTTAGCGATTGCATGAACAACCGCCTGATAGTCTTCGAGTTCGTGTGTGTACTCCGGGACTTTCCCGCCGAGTTTTTCGAACTGAGATTCGGCGGCTTCAATTGCCCCGGTCAACCACTCCGTCTCTTTTGCGAGAGCCGCCTTTTGTGCCGTCGCGATCTCTTCCGCCGCGGTGTTCTCTTTCGTCACCTTCGCGAGTTCCTCGGTCTCTTCTTTCTGTTTTTTCGCGGCGAGATACGCCTGACCGACTTTGTTCGACCATTCCTCGACCGACATCGAGCCTTTTTCGATTACGACGTTGAAATCCTCTTTCAGCACCTTCGCGAGTTTCTCCGTCGTGCTGACCATTGATGCCTCGTTTGCGACGACATCCGGGAGACCCCGCCATTTTTGAATCCACTGATCAATCGAACGCCCGGAAACCTCAAGACTCCCAATCAACCGACCGATCGCAACCGCCGCGAGAGCCGTCCCAATGACAGCCGCAACCGGGAGAGCCGCCGCAGAGATCGCGGTGAGAGATGTCGCAAACAGACCCCCGCCCGCTGTCGCCGCCGCGTACGCGGTCGTCAATGTGCCGACAGCACTGACAAGAGATCCGGTGATGAGCAACAGAGGACCGATCGCAACAGTCAATCCCATAAGCGCGAGGACGAGTTTTTGCACAAACGGGGGAGAATCCCCGAATACTTTCGCAATTTTACTCAACCACTCAACAAAAGATTTCAGAGCCGGGAGAACCGAATCCTTGACGATCGGGAGAAAATTCGCACCGAATTCGATCGCCGCGACTTTTAATTCAGAGACGATTTGTTTGAATGCAAACGACGCGTCTTTCTGCAACAGGTCGAACCCTTCGTTGAGGATTCCGGTCGAGTGTTTGATGTTGTCCTCGATCGCGGCGAAACTCTCACCCTGTGCGCCCGCAGTTGACAACACACCCGCAAGAGCGCGGATGTTCGGGATCAATTGAGCCATAGCCTCGGAATTCCCCCCGGTTGACTCGATGAGTCCGTTCATTGCGGCGGCGAGACCCTCTTTCTTGATTGTATCTCGAACCGCTCCCGCAGTTGTTCCGAACGCGGCGAATGCCTCTTGCGCCTGTTCCGCAGGTTTCAGCAACCCGCCGACGACACCTCTCAACGCGGTGACGGATTCCTCGGCACTTACACCCGCACGAGTGAATGACGCAATAAATCCGCCGACATCCTGAAACGAGAGTCCCGCCTGAGACGCGATCGCACCGACACGACCGAGAGATCCGGCGAGGTCGGACGCTTCGAGATTTCCCTCTCGGACTGTCGCGACCAGTGTGTCCATTGCGTCGCCCGCGGTGAGTCCCTGTGCCGAGAACGCCTGCATTGCACCCGTGACAGCACGGGCGATCGTTTCCGTTTCTCCGAGTCCGAGGGCGGATGCTTTCGCGGAACGCGTGAGGATGTCCATAACATCCGCGCCCCTAGCACCCGCAGAGGTGACAACGAACATCGCGTCGGCGAGTTCCTTCGGACCGACACCTGTCGCAACGGCGAGTTGTTTGACACTTTCCTCAAGGTCGCGAGTGTCGGCGTTGACTCCGAGGACGAGGGTTTTGATCTTTGTGAATTGTGATTCGAAATCAGCGGCGGCGTACACCGTCCCGACACCGACAGCACCGACGGCAACCGACAACGCCGACACCTCTGCGCCGAATCCCCGGATGCTCCCCCCGGCACTTTTCATCTTTGCGCCGAATTCTCCGATCGCCTTGTTGTTCGCGTGAATAACCGCCTGTAAACGCTGAAATTCCGTATACAGTTTTTTCGGGAACTGAACGCCTTTGAGTTTTGCACCGAACTGTTGCGCGGCATTCCGCGTCTTTACAAGTGCGCCCTCAATTTTATTTGCGCCTGCGGCGACTTTGTCCTGCGCCGCACCGAAATCACCGAGAGCCTGTTTTCCCGATGTCGAGTCGGCTTTGATTGTATAAATTACATTCGGCACGTCTCAAATCTCAATCCGCCCCCGGATCAACCTGTCAACCCCCTCAATGCTGACATTTGCGCATTTTCTGCGCGTTCTCTTCCCGTAATCTCTCGCCACGTCATGCGCAAAGCAAACGCCTCATCGGGCGAAATCTCTTTCAAATCATACACGAACCCCATGCGAATATATTCACAAATCGCGATCATGTGTTCGAGGACCGGGATGTTTTCCTCGATCACTTCCCGATCACGTCGAACGTCTTCGGGAGACTTTTCCCGGACGGGGTTTTTTTGACAGCCGATGCACGCGTTCGCCGAGACTTTCAACATCGAGCAATGATGAACTCCCGGCGAGTCTTCCCGGATTCTCTCTTGTCTTTCTCGATCTCCGAGAGCCTCGTACATTTCAAAAAAACTCCCCTCATCGGGACAATTATTTCCGCCGTAAAAATCCCCGCCCTCGCGCTCAAAGTATGCTCGGAGCGCGGGGACGAAAATTTCGGCGATCATCCGTTTTTTACTGTTGCGCCCCGGCTGTAAATGTCATTGACGCACGCCTGCAAATGCCAAAACGGAAAGAGGTCAACCCATTCGTTTTTGTTTTCCTCTGTGCAGGGTTTGCCGTTGATAGTGTAACCCTCGGCGAACAGGATCTCGCTTTTGCCGATGTCAAGGATCGTTTTGTAATCTTCGATCCTCTGCCATTCCTCAGATTTGCGATGCAACTCACTCTGTCCGGTTGCTGTCAGGAATCGACGGAAATTGAATTCCGAATCCTTTTTAAATCCGATTTTGACTTTGATTTTTTGATTCCCAGATTCGGGATCGTAAACGAAAACGTGACCGACGATTTTGTTTATATTTCGCCCGCCGATCAGCAACCCGGACGTTTTGCGTGCGGTCATCACGTCGATGTTGAAATTGCCGAACCCCTGCATGACTGCCGCCTCTTCGATTCTCTTTGCGGGGTTGTCCCGGATGTATTGTTCCTGCTCTTCGCGTGAGAGAGCGACCTCGACGACTTCCGCATCGAGATCGCCGTCGAGATAAGCCTCGACCTCGCTCGCGGTGAGTTCCTTTTCCGTGTCCGCGAAAACGGGTTTCTTGACCCCGACGAGGCTTTTGAAATGTGACCAGAAAAACGGTCGGGTTTTTTCGTTGAGTCCGGTCCGGGTTGTGAGTTTTTCACGACCCTCGAACTTGAATTTGATTCCCATTGCGTCAAAGAGTTCGATTCCCTCTTTGTGTGTGTACGGGGTCATGTGTGCGAACAGGACGTGTTCGACCCCGGAATCCTCAACGGTAAGCGGAAAAATTAATTCCTCTTGTGCGAGTTCAAATGTTCCATTCGCAAAACTTTTTTCGTACTCTTCGACCGTGATCTCATCGGTTTCGAGACTCATTTTGTCAAGTTTGCGAACCCCCTGTGTGTCTGCGGTTTGCTTTTTGCTCATTTTGTTTCTTTCCTACTTTTGCCGCTTTCAGCATTTTTTGTATTTGCGGCTTTTATATGGACGATACAAACGCCCTGTTAAAATTCACCGACGCGGGTTTCTCGGACAACCATCACACGCGCGCGGAGATATTTGAATCATCTCACACCTCGGAGACAATTTCGCAATTTTTGACACGTCACCGAACGCGGCGGCGATCTTGTCAAATTGATATTCTTCCGGGCAGTCGTCCTGCAAAAAAACGACGTTGACCTGATTTGTTCGGATCAAATATGCCGTCCTTTTGTTCGCCGGGGATTGATCGATCGTGAATCTCAATCCTGTTTGACCTGTATCAATTTCCTCGTCGCCATAGTACAACTTGTTATCATACGCGTTCCGCGCATTGACAACCAACGTCAGCTTTTTTTTGCTCATATTTGCCCTGTAATCGATCGAATATTTCCTGAATAGTAGCACAAAGGCATGACCTCAAAAGTCGCACAGGGAGCGATATTCGCCCGTTATCGGCAGGTTTTCATGTTTCGCAATCATTCCGGGGACTGCGCAAATGTCAAACCCGACCTCGCGAGCGATGTGACAAAAGAAAACGTCGTGTCCCCCGTACCTCTCCGGGCGATCGACCGTTTGCAACGTCCGGGATGTTGTCGACGATCCCCGATGCACTGCAACCAGAGACACAGGTTTGAAAAAACAAGAGACCCCATTTTCTGCGAGCCTCTCGAAAACATCTCGACGAATTAAAGTACAACCAAAACCGACCCATGTGCGAACACCTTTCGATTTTTTGCCTTGACGAAACCAACCCTCGGACACTCCCCCGAACTGTCTCAGGGGATAATTGATCGCAACAACTCCCGCGTGTTCTCCCCGGCTCTCGTCGAGCATCGCCGACAATCCGCCGCGGGGAACGATGACATCCTCTTCGATATACCAGAGCGCAAAAATCTCAGGATCGGCGAGAGCCTGTTTTGTCGGAACGCTCATGCTCGCCGGGATCGGGAGACCGTGCGCGTAAAAAAATCGATGAGGGATTTGTGTGTCGGAGAGTTCGCGATCGATCGCCTCTTTTGTTTTTGACGAGATCGCCCCGCGAGTCGGGAGAATCACGGCGAGTTTCTGTTGCATCGTGAAAGTATACCTCTCAAATATGACGCGAGAATCGATTCTAATTGATCCGAATACTAACACAAGGACATCACACCGATCGTCGACTGTGAGCGATCCTCGTCGAATTAAACAGGGGTTTCGGGATTGCACCCCCGGCAATTGACACCGGACACAAAAAAAGGCGGACCCCCGGAGAGATCCGCCCGTGTTTTCGCTTGATTTTGAATTTTAACTTGAACCGTCGACCAGTAATTCGGACGCGTCGATGTCAGTGATCATTGTCACCTGAATGTGTTCGTCGGAATCCGTTTTCATGACAGAGTCTTCGTTGAAATTCATCGTGTACGCGATCGTTTGACCATCCTCGGAAATGTTCTCGTCGGAGATTCGCGCGTTGTATAACCGGATCTCACAACTCTTTGCGTCGCTGTTGACTGTATCCGGCGAGCCGAGTGTGAGAACGAGTTCGCACGTTGTCTCATTGAGAAACCTGTTCCGATGAGTTGAACTGACGAGGATTGTCACCGAACCGGACACAGTTTGATCACCGATCAGGACACGAGAGACGAGTTTTTCCTCGCCGGAAGTGTTCCCCATTAAGTGCATCAATTGCGGGTTTTGTGAAATCGTGAGATTCCAGTTCAACACCTCGGCGGAAATATCCGCCGCCGATCCTGCGACACCGAAATCAACTGTCCCGAACAGTGTTTTGAAAAAACTCGCGGTCGTCAGACCGGGAGAGGTCACTGTCCCGGATGTGTCGAACTCTCGTCCGCCGCCGTTCCAGTTCAACAGGACGTGATCATCCCGATTCCCGGTGAGCGTCAAAGATGAAATGTACGCTCCGACAATCTTATGATCAATCTCAGATCCGAACTTTTCGTGAATGCTCGTATATAGCACCTCTTTGTTCGTGCTGAGATCCTGCCATGTGATGACGTGTTGATATTGCAGGGGTTTCGACGCGGAGTCGGGTTGTGTCGTGACGACATTTCCCATCACGTACGCGAGAGCGTACAGCAATTCGAGATCGGTTGCCGACCTCTCTTGACCGTCGATCTGAATACGTTTTTGAATCGTGTCGACAAACGTCGGATTCGAGTGTCCTTTGCCGTACCATTGACGGTCGGTGATGTTGACCTGTACCTCTTTCGCAGGCGCAAAAGACCGGATCGACCTCTGTTTGTCGAGGTTCGCATCGAGAACCTCTGTTCCAATGTCGGGTTGCTTGTAAAGTGTGAAAATTTGTTCATATTCTCTTGAATGAACAGTTCCCATATTGTCACCTCTTTTTAATCTGTCTCAATAAATAAACCCGTACGCGACAGCACCCCCCGCCAGTAATTAAGCGAGACGGTATGTTGAGGCGACCCGTGCCTGTCAAACGTACAATTTTTTGTGCCTCGGATCTCAACTATATCAGGCGCGTGTGACGCGAAAACAAAACGCACGTCATCACCTGCGAGCGGCTCCCCGTCCTCGGTCGTTTGAGGCGAAACCGGATCGGGTTCGTCCACAGGTAAAATTAGCGGTTTGTCTTCGGTTTCTTCCACGATTGACAATACGAGATCATCATTCGGCGAGGCGACATCGATGCGATTTTCAAGAGCGGTGACAAGTGATTTCCTATTTTTCCCGCTCATTTCATTTGTGAGTGTGATGACGGGATCGAGTTCACCCGAATCAACCATGCTCAAAATTTCGTTCACTTTTAAATTTTTAAGGTCCATATGCTCCAAACCTCATTAATATTCTGAACGCGGCGACAGCCGCATTCGGGACAATATACCACTGAGTTGTGACACACTCGACCTTGAACCCCTGATCTCCGTCGTTTTCCCATGTACGCGAGGCGGAGTTTTCCTCGATAAAATTGACGATTGTCTGTTCTCTGTCCGCCGCCTCATCTCGCATCGTCTCCGCAGTCGTGACACCGTCAACGTGGAAAACGTGCAACAGGTAAACATCGGACTCGATTGAGGTCGGAGTCACCGGGATGATCGTCGCATACTTCCGGGCGATTGTACTTTGTTCGAGATACGTCGCCGGATACGGTCCGCCGATCGCGTCCTCGGTGATCCCTTCGTTTGAGATTTCACCGAAAACGTCCGTCAGATCCTCGTCCGCATTGAACACGGTGATGACTTTTTGCATTGCTGTTTTTAGGCTCATATGATCCTCGCGTCAATCGTAATTTTCCATTGAGGCACACGTTGATCAAACGTCGTTTGCAACTGTTGCTGTAATTGACTCAGCACCTCGTCACTTGTCGAGTTGATCGCAGGTTCGAGAAACGGTCGCGCCTTAAACCAGCGAGGCGGAATCAAATGTCCTTTTGAAAAAAACTTTTGATTCGGTTTGAGTGTCTTGTTTGCTCTCGGCGGCGCGGGTCTTGATCCGCCCCATGCGAGAGCCTTTGCCTTTACGGGTTTGATAAAATACGACTTTCTCGCCCAACCTTTCTCCCACGCCTCACCATACGGGACCGTCACGGAAATCTCGATCACGTTGTTGAATATCCGGGACATCGCGGAGACGTTTTGAATCAACGTTCCCGAATCCCGTTTCAACACGCGCCCCGTCAGATTCATTTTGATCTCGTTCATGATCGTGAGAAACGCGGTTTTCTGCCATTCGACAACAGCCTCGTCGATGATCTTTTGAACGATCGCAACTGTTTTCGGAGCGACATTTTTTGACATTAGTACGGACCTCTCGCGGAAAGAATCGGTTTTTTCCCGAATGATCTCAGGATCGCGACAGTCTCCGGTGAAAACTTCGCCCGGACAAGTTGCAATGTTCCGCCGACATCTCCGGTCTCGACCGAGGATTCCGCCCACTTATCAGTCCGACGCATCGTCCAATATTTCGAAAACTCAATCAACCACGCGAGTTTGAGATCGTTTGGCATTGTCTCCGCCGTGAACCCTGCGACATAAATCACCCGCATCGATGCAACACCCGCCGGGAAAGACCAGAGAGAATTTCCCCCCATAACCTGCGCCATGACATCAGCATTCGGGATCTGTCCGACCAACCTCACGAGACCCGCTTCGAGATCAACCTGATACTCGGATTTCGCGATCGTCGATGTCGACAAGACCGATCCGTCCGTGTCAAATGAGTCCACCTGTTCGAGAGAGGTGAATGATGTCACCGGATAATGTGACAGGCGCAGGATCGCAACGGGACGAGTAATCTGTCCGTGCCAACTTTGCTCGCGCTGAATGTCGAGTAATTCTGTATACGTTGCGGAGACGATCGGTCGTTTCAATTCATTTTTGAACAACGCGTCGATCCCCTGCGCTGTCCTGTACTGCGCCATGTTCGACGCGTCGACTGTTTTAATATCTGCGACATATGCGGCAACGTCCGCATCCGTTACAAAATCCGACAATGTGTTCGCCATTATATCAAACCCTCTTTTCGCCCTATTGCGTGAAAAATTTTCCCGTGCGCTTTCGCCCACGAATCCCACGTCGGCGGATTCGTCAATCTCATCAACACGCCGTTCAATGACTCCCAATCCCCGACATCATAACGGATCACCGGAAACTCAAAGCACCAACCGACATCAGGCGCAATCACCGGGACACCTGCGGCGATCGCATCGATCACCGGGATCGGTCCGCCCTCGTTGAGACTTGTGACAACGAGATAGTCAATCCCCCGGTAAAAATCCGGTAAAGCATCAAAATCGCTTATTGTGTCGTCCACATTCCAACCTCGCCCCCACGCTTTTATTTTGTAATTCGAGGCGATCATTTTTTCGACCAAGTGTTCACCTTTTCGCCCGCTCGGATACGTGCGCCCGACGATGCCGAAAACAGGTTCTTTTCTCACCCTCTCGTCACAACCTTGTCGAACGACAGAAACTCGCCGGGGATCTGCGCCGTGTTCGAGCAACAGCCCCGCCGTCTTTTTGCACATCGCGACATAATAATCAAACAACGGGATCGTGTCGATGAACCTTTTCCGAAACACGCCCGATTCTTCGAGATGAGTATAATGCCCGACAGTGACACCCGACGCGTTTTTGTGCAACGCGTAATTGATCACATACGTCAAGGGTCTCGGCGATCCGTTGATCGTAATCTCAGGATATTTTTTCTGTATCTCCCGCGCACACCTTCGCAAAATCCACGCTTTCGACTCGTCCTCTGTGATTATGTTGACGAATTCAAACATCACAACGCCCCCGTCAATTCAAAAATATGAATCAATTTGTCTGTCGTTTCTCCCCATGAAAAATCACGCATCGGGTCTTGAAAGAATGCACGGAGATCGCCGACAACGATGACCCTATTTTCGAACGGCTCGACGTTGACTCCGTTTGATACCACGGGAACACCGCAGGCGAGAGCCTCGGCGGATGTGTTTGACCAACCCTCACGAGTTTCCCACGAGACAAAATAATCGAGATTTTGATAAACCTTGACCAGTTCGTGACTCGTCTTTCCCTGTATCGGGATTAAATCGATGCTTTTCAAATCCGAGAGTGCGGATACAATGTCCGGCTCGCCCTTTGACTTACCTCTCCCGGCGTAATATCCGACCTTTAATTTCCGCCCCCGGCGGAACAGTCGCGTGTTCACTCCCCCCTCGCACATATGCGCTTTCGGGAAATATTTCAGGAACACGCGATTGTTGACCACGAAATGCAGTCTCTCGCTTTCCATGTTGTAAATGCTCCGGTACATATTGAGATATTCTCCCCCCGCGATGACCCACAGGAAAACCTGAGTGTGAGCCTCGACGTGAGTCAATTTGCTCACGCACTGCGGAGTCGGATCGCCGATCAACATGATGTCAACATTGTACGGGGTTTCATTCCACGAACGAACACGGGGTCGAACCTTGTCCCCAAACCATGAGAGATCAGATTTTTCGCCGACAAAATAAATCACTTGATGCCCGCGTTGTGTGAGATGTGTCCCGATTTCCAGAAACCGACGGACTCCGCCGAATGCCCGCATATGCGGGAGTATGATTCCGAACATTTTGCCTTGACTCATTTGTATTCACCTTTTTCAAAAGTCGCGTGAGAGCGATCCTCGACGCGTTAAACAGGGGTTTACACCTTCACCGGGAACTGCATCGCATCGTAAAAAAACAAACCGTTCGACGGGTTGTGTGTGACTTTCAGATCAACCGTCCACGGTTTGAAATTATAAGAGGGTCCGCCGTAATTTTTGAACGTCGGATGTTCTGCGTTCCAATAGTCGAACGTCCCCTCACAGAAAAACTTTTTGTGTGTCGGATCTCGGAACGCTCCCCACATCACAATTTTGATTGCCTCGTTTCGCTTGTCGACACCGTGCGGCGCGTGTTCTGTCGCATACTCAAACCGATCCGCCGCAGGTACACGAAACCATAATCTGCCGCCCATCATGAGAACCCTATGACATTCGTTCAAGACAAACACGAGATCCTCGAAATGCTCGAACAGGTTGTCCGCGACAATCTCCGTCGCGGTGTTGTCCGCATACGGGAGAGGGTCATGTTCAACGTCGAGCAAAACGTCCGGCTCACATCCGGGAGATACATCAATATTGATGTATCCTTGTTTGTGAAACCGTTTTCGTCCACACCCCAAATTGATTTTGATCATAATTCACCCCAAAAAGAATAATCACCTGTATTCAACGAATGCGTCATATTGAGCATCCGCCACAGCCCCGTATGTTTTGCTTGTTGTAATCGCCAGCCGCTCCGGGCGACTCGTTCTCTCGTGAACAGGTCATTGTCGAGAATGTTCATTTTTTTCCGGGCATCCTCTGCGCTGTCGAAAACAATTGCGTCCTCTCCGTCGGCGACCAGTTTCTCGACACCGTCGAATCTCTTGACGAATAAGCATCCCCCGTATGCGAGGACGTTATACATCCGCAGGGAGTTGTATCCCGGAACATCAGGGGACATCGCGAACGAGAATTTCGCCGACCTGTACAGGACGGGAGATTGTTGCTCGATCATCAATCGTTTTTTCCCCGGTTCATTGATGACATCAATCCCCAAGTCTTTGAACAGTTTTTTGCGCCCTGTGTGATACTTCCCGCAATCTGTATTCCCGATAAAAATTCCCCGCCGGGAGATTTTCGGTTGTCTCAAATACGGGTTGATGACCGACCCTTGCGGCATATATTGAGTCGGTGCGCCGATCTCCCTCTCCCACTGATCGAGATCATATTCTCCGCGGGACGATTGCCAGCATAAAAACAGCCTCTCAAAGCACTTTCTCAATGCGCGATACTCTGTATGCACAGGTCGGAGATCGTTGTGCCACAGCCCGACAGGACACCGCAGGGAGCGAATACTGTCCGCGCTTTCAATCAGCCTCGTCGGGTTCGTGCAAACCACGAGAGCCGCGGTCGGACTGAATGCCTCGACCTTTTCCCTCATCTCTTGATTGTGCAGATCATCGAGACAAATATGTCTCGCTCTCCCGCCCCGGCGAACGATCTCGGAACAACCTTGATCGAGTCCCCGCCAGAGAGGAAACTTGTTTCCCTGTCCCGATCCGAGGACGAGCAAACGTTGCGATTTGAAGTCGAACGCCTTGACCTTTTTGTACACGTCGAGAGACAACTTTTTCTCTTTTCCCTGATCTCTCCCCGGAGTGTGTTTGATTGTTCCCCCGGCGAGGTGATGGACGAAAACATTTTTGCATAGTATTTTTTTATCAAGTCGGTCCATCAGGTCGGACTCTTGTCCGTAAAACGGGAAAAATTCCGGGAACTTTCCGGCACTCTCCCAAGATTCTTTTTTCAACAACACACAAAACCCGGAGAGTTGCGACACCTCTCGAAACGAACGCAGTTGTCGGAAAGCAGGTTTCTCACAGACTTGATAATTGATTCCGCATTTGTCCGTCATCGGTCCGACAGCGTCGGCGCGTGTGATGCACGCAACATCGAGCAACTCGTCGAGCCAACCGTCCCCGGTGATGATTGTGTCCGTGTTCAGCAACAGGACGAACGGAGCCTCACTCGCCTCGATCAAATCGTTCCAGATCGCACCGAGATTTTTGTCGATCTTTTTGTTGTCGACATCGGTGAGGACGTGTTTGTTGAGATCCGTGTGTTTGCGGATCGAGTCAATACATTGTTTTTCAAGTTCGGGTTGCCCGTACTTGATGAGAATAATGTCAACAAATCGGCGGGTCGCAGGTTGACAGATCAGGTTGTTGCGTTCGAGGATTTTGATTTCGCGGGGAGTGCAGTTGATATAATTCCCGCAGTCCGTCGAGTACACCTTGCGAACCGGACCCCCGGCGACAAGTTCCCCGGACGCATTAACAAACACCTTTTTGAGTTTGGTTGTATCGCTCATGAACAATTCGCCGCCATTCCTGATAATCCACGACGCTGTTTGTCGAGATCCCGTCCCCCGAAAAGTACGCGGAGAACAAAACCGAGTTCACGAATGCCCCGGTATATCCTCGGTTCAAGAGGCGCAACCAGAGACTCCAATCCTGAAAACGATCCTCGTCCTCAACAAACGGTCGCGGATAAGTTTTCGCCAGTATGTTGTATTTGATCAGGCTCATCGTGGAAATGTAATTGTATCGGCGCAACCGTTCCGCAGAGAACGGCGCGGAAACCTGTCTCCCGGTCAATGCACCTCTCCGGGAAAAATGTCCGTACGCGTACGCGACACCGTCCCCGCCTGTCTCGATCGCGGCTTTCATTTTCGAGAATGCACCGTCGGCGAATTCAACATCACCATCAACAAAAATCACGTATTCCGGCGAGTGTTTTTTCATCAAATGAAAACCAAAATTGCGCACCCGCTGAACCCCCACGTTGTGAGAGGCTCGCACGCACGCAACCGGGAGCGAGTACAGGGATTTTGACAGAGAGAGTTTCGGCGCGGACGCGTCGTCGATGACATACACGATCACCCGACAGTCGAGTGTTTCGCATTGTTTTTCGATCGATTTGATGCACCCGTCAATTGTATCTGATTGATTGTGATACGACACGATCGCGCCGATCATAAGATTATTTTTTCGCCCTGTATTTGTTGAGTGCGTTGAACAGGCGCGAGGATGTCGATTTCCCGATGCCGGGAATCTTTTCGAGATCCTCGATCGTCATGTCAACCGCGTCGGCGACTGTGACGATGCCCGCTTTTTTCAACTTCGCCATGATCGGCGGAGCGATTTTCACCACGGCGGCGATCTTTTCCTGAGTCGGAGAGGGAGCGGGATCGGGAGCGGGTTTTTCAACCTCTTCCGGGAGAGTCTCGACCTCGTCCGTCATGATGACCTCGTCCTCGATGTCGAGTTCGAACTCGTCATCAAATGCCTGAGTGTCGGACGGATCGTCGACGATCTCAACATCGTCTCCGATTTTGTGATGTGCAGGGATCGGGTCATCATGCAGGACAGGCGCGTCGCCCTTTGACAGCGGCGGAGCAATTAGTCCCATTGCGGACGCGCGGTTGCACGCCAGCCCGGAAGACCACAACGCGTCACGTTGTCCCGGTGTTGCGATGACGAAATAAGCGAGTATCTGTCCCGATGCCTCATGCTCTTCGGGAAATACTTTGAGAATGTCGAGATGTGACGACGTTGTCCCGTCGTCATACTTTGTCACGGTTTTCGCGGTGACTTCGCCCGCGTAATGATCTTTGAGATAAACCTTGAACTTTTTCATTTGTGCCACCTTTTGATTTTCGATGCGAAATCGATTTTGATCAAAACAGGACGGGCGAAATGCCCGCCCTGTTTATATTATACACGGAACACTGTCAACGCTTACGCGCTAGGATCAACAACAGTTGAGCGATCCTCAATGTTCAGCCGATAGTGATGAGAAGTTCCGCCGAGTAGTTCCAGCGCACCGAACATCACTGTTTTGTATTCCTGATCGAGATCATTCGCGAGAGAAATCTCGAAAGTTTTCGGATCAGGACCGGACGCTCCGAGAGGCTCGACATACTGCCAAGACAGCTTGTCCTCGCTCACGATGAACGTCGGATACACAGTCGGAGTCCCGGCGACTGAGGCGTTGAACGGATCAACGATCAGGGGGAGCATTCCGACAGGGGTTGACATTTGAGCAACCTGAAAAACTGCCTGTCCGACCTGAATCGGAGCATAAACGAGTTTATGTCCCATTTTCAGGAGTTCCTGTTCAATTCTGAACTGAATGACAGCGTTGCAGTAAATCGCGGTCGGTCTCACCATTTTTGTCGTGTTGTTGACCATTGAGGTGATGCGGTCATTGATCGCGAGAACGATCGAGGTTGTATCCTCGACAGTTGCCGCACCTGTGACCAGACTCCGCAGTCCGTCGAACTGTGTCGGTGTCCCGGTTGCATCGCCTGTGTAGAATGTCGTGTTCCACCTGTTCAAACAGGCATTGACGAGATCGTTGATGTCTTTTTGTTCAAGACTTCCGAATCTCCGTCCTTGCTGTTGATACACGGAACGGTCGAACATTGTGAACGACAGATCAGCGACGATCGCTTTGATGTCCCGGCGAGTCCTTGCGGACCTCGTGGGAGATGTACCGGAGAAAGACAGGGTCCGCACTGCGGCGTGTCTTGCGGCGGCAATAGCGGTCTGATCGAATCCGCCTGTTGTTTCACCCGGAGCGAGGCGTTTGTCGATTCGTGACCATACAGGGAAATTCCGACGCAGGTCGTCGAAAACCATGTTGTCATATTCGTCGATCAGGATCGCACCGTTTGAAAATGTTGTTGACGCTTTCAGCCCATACGGGAGAGTTCCAGCCTGCGCGGAAGCGAGCAGGGATTGAATATCACCCTCAAGAGCCGCCCCCGCCTCTGCACCGTTGACAATGATGTCTGTTTTGACATCAGTTTTCCCCGATGCTTTCAGGGTTTGGAGATGAGCGAGTAATGTTTGCTTATTCATGTTATATCTGCACCTCAAAAATGTTTAATTGTTAAACGTTGCCTTTCACAAAAACGCGATGCTTATCGAGCGAGTCCCTGACGGAATTCCTGCCGGAGCATATCCCGCCTTTTTTGACTCAACAGCGAAATCATTTTGTCTTTGTCCTGTTTGCTCAAACTCTTGTCCGCGCCGATTTTCTTACAGGCGGCATTGAGTTGATCAGGCGTGATTTCCTCGGAGTTGTCCTCGAAACTCTCGTCTGTGTATTTTGCGAGCAGGATCAAAGAGGCGGCATCGAGGGAAGTACGAAACCCGGATTCGCTGTCGACCTTTTCAGGCTCTTTGACCTTTTTGTCGTCGTCGGCTTTTTCGGCTTTTGTTTCGTCAATCTTTTCCTCGACCTTGTCCTCTTTGACAGGTTCGGCTTTTTCTTTCGATGCAGTGATAAAAGTATCGATTTTTTCAGTCAAAGGATCGATCACAGTTTTGAGTCCTGCGGTGATACCTTCGACGAGTTCGTCGATTGTCCCGATCTTTTGAGAACCGGATTCGCCCGCCTCAACTTTTTCGACGGGATCTTTTGCGGTTTTTGACGCGGCGAGACCGTTGACCTTGTCTTCGATCTCTTTCATTTTCGCACTTAAAGGCTCAACACCATTCGCGACAGCCGTCGCAATCGAGTCGAGCATTGCTTGTTTTTCTTTTTCGTCCATTTTTTGCTTAACCTCTTTTTGTGAGTCCGCGTGAGTTTCTTTTTCTCGTGCGGCGAGTTCCGTGAATTGATACGCGGCGACATCTCGCCTCAAAATAGTCGCCCCGTCCCATGCAAAGTCGATCACTTTCACGACCTTGATTTCCGGGAACACCTCATGCGCTTCAAGTGTGAAATGAATATTTTTCATATCATACGAAAAGCCGAGTTTCTGATCACGCGCTGACGCTATGATTTTGTCGACCAGTTCGGGATTGACATCTCGTGACAGCAAACCCGATGCCCGCGATGCGAGTACGATGCGCCCGTCGGGAGTGTCCATAGGTTCGACCCATGCACTCGTGAATTCCCCGACAGATTTTGTTTTGTTGTGAGAGTCAAGTTCCGCCTCGGCGAAAACCGGACACCCTTCAAGTTCCTTTATTTTGCGACGCATAAGATCCGCCGGGATAAAAACCCGATACGGTCCGCCGTCGATCATTTCAGTTCCGCCGACCGGATGATCACTTGATTTCCCCGCGTATGTGACGAGAGCAACAAACGGATGTTGAGTCCTCACACCCCCGGCGACGATTTGCATTTCGATCGTTGTTTCGACCGAGAGCAGTTTCAAATTGTCGAGATGAGTTTTCAATTGCTTTTTCATTGTTTAATATCCGGCAGGTTCGGGATAATATGTCACAGGATCAGACTTGTCGAGCGATGCGAGTTTTTTCAATTCGTCAGGATCAAGTTTCAAAGCCTCGGCAATTGCCTCGATTACGTCATCAGGGGGAGCGACATTGTATCCGTCCTCGATCCCCTTGTATGCGCTTTCCCGGATCGGTAATTCTTTAACCAGATCCTCGATTGACATTCCGAGTTCGTTGCGCTTACGTTCGAGCATTGTGCCGAGTCGTTCGCCTGCTTTCAGTTTGTCCGACAAAATCTCACCGTCATCCGTGATAAGAAGTTCGGACGCGGGTTCGTCTTGTAAAATTAATTCACCTCTTGCCGTCACTGATACAAAATTTTTCATATCTTCCCTCAAATTGCTCACAATCTAAACACAAGACTGTGACATAGTTCGAAAACCACGCCCCGTTTTTTCTTCGCCGATTATACACTCAACTCGTCATACGAATCGTCATCGTCGTCAAAATCGTCGTCAAAATAATCGTCCTCGATCTCATCGAACTCGGCGAATTCCTCATCTGCCAAATCTTCGAGAGAGATCAATTCGATGTCCTCATCGAGCAACACATCGTCGGAAAAAAACTCGTCCGATTCCTCATCGTAATCGTAACCGCCCCCGACGGACGGTCCCCATGTTTTGACATTTTTGACCACGTATCCGCGACCATAACATTTTTTGCAGGGTTTCCCCTCAAAGATTTTTGCACCCCCGCAATCTGCACAAATCTCGCATTCGTCACAGTACGGGAACGGGTTCGAGGGGTCGGGTTTGAACCGGGGATTTCCGCACCGGGAACACCCCGTTTTTCTCTTTGTTTCCCCTGTGAATAAATTCATGAAAACATGGTATCACCGCGGGATGACGCACCCCGAAAAAAAATTGAAACTTTTTTTCTGGAACGAAAATTGCTTTCAATTCTCAGAAAAAAAATCGCCTTAGAATCGCCTGTGTCGATTTGCACAATTTTTGTGCATGATTTTTTTTCGCCTGTAAGTTGTTGATTCTAAACGAATGTAACGGAAAATGCTGTGAGAATTTTCAAAAAGAGGACATACAAACACAAGCGGGGGTCGGAGAAAGTCGCGTGAGAGCGATTCTGTGAGTCCGATTTTAAAGTGTTGATTTTAAAAAACTTACGAGGACAAAATCAGAAAAAAACTACAAGCAATTTCCGTGCCAAAAAAATAATTTAAAAAAAATTCGACGGGTTTCAGGTGTTCACAAATCGTCAGTCGGCGGAGTGATACGAGTTCCTTTGAGCCGCAATTTATGCGCCCCGTGATTGTTGTTTTCAGCCCCCCATTTTTTGACGGCGAGATGTAAACAATGCACATCGAGAAAAACTCGTTTGATCTGCAACTCTTCCAGAATTCCGAAAAAGTGAATGTCCTGTTTTCCGTATTTGATCGAGTCGGCGACATCGAACTGTCGGATCAATTTCCCCTCTTCCGGGGAGACCGTCCACGAGGTGTCGGTGCGAAAATATGGTTTCGTCATCTTTTCAAAAACCGACCTGTGAATCAACAGACAGCCCAAACCTGCGAACAACAATTCGGCGTTGTCATTCAACAGCACGGACCGAGACCCATTATCGAGGTTGTACCATGCGGAGACAACCGGGGATCTCTCGGAAACTGCACAGTCAACCATGTTCAAGAGAGCATCGTCCGGCGGGACGACATCCTCTTCGACAAACCAGATCCACGTCGGGGAGTGTTTCAGCGCGTTGTCGACGATTGTGTTTTGTGCGTCCGGGATCGGGAGATCGTGAGTGTATTCTGTGATCCAACGTCCCCGCGCGTTGATCTTATTCCGATCAATCGCCTCGGCAGTCTGCGACATTATCAAACCTCTCGAACAAACACACACGACTCCGTTGACCATGCTCACCTCAATTTTTTCTCGCTGTTGTTTTTCGGGACGACCTTTTTCGCTTTCTCAGGATCGGGGAGATCCTTGAACAAATATTTGTCGGCTCTCGTGAAATGCTCCGGGATAATCACCCCAATGATCTCGCGAGCCTCTTTGAGAGTCAACTCAGCGAAATCGCAATCGCCCCCCATGCCGACAATACTCAAATACAAACCGCCCGCGTCGACCCACTCGTACCCTCTTTCGTTGAATCGTTCCGTCCGCACATCGTCGCCGTTCTCATATCGCCGAACAATGCGGAGCGGGACATCCTTGACAAAAAATCGAGTGACGATTTTTGTTTGTTTCTTCCCTTTGATCATTTGATCGACACCTCGTCGGCTTTTTCGAATCGAATCCCCTGATCATTCGGGAACGGCTTTTTGTGATCGTGACTCCCGTTGATTATCTCGTCAGGAATCCCGGCAGGGAATGCGTCACACGAAAACCCGTTCATCGGGTCATGACTCAACGAGAGATCATTGTGAAAAAACTTGCAGTCAAAACACTGCGGCTCATTTATCGGTTGCATTTGTCACCTCTTTCCTCTTGTACTTTATGCACCGTTTGCTCAATGCCTCGGCGTGTTCTGCAAATACTTGATCATCAAGTCATACACCTTTTGCGCGTACGGTGTCGGGTTTTCGGCACTGAGTGCCATTGAGAACGCCTCGGCGATGAACTCGGCGGGTTCTTTGAGAGCATACGTCGATACAAGCATTTCACGCAATTCGTCCGTCAATTCGTCCGCATTTTGCAACGAGTACGTGTGCGTCATGTTCGTTTTGATCGACATCGATCCCGTCCTCTGCGACGATTTCACCATTATCCGATTAAATTCAAGACGGTATTCGGAATACATATCCTTAATTATTTTTTTGAAACGGGATGATCCGTAATACAACTCGTCGAGCGAGAGGACGTGTCCGAGTTCATGCTGAACGACTGCCTGCATTGTATCCCCGCCGATCGGATGAAAACCTGTGTATACATTGTTTTTCAATTTTTCGAGCATAAATTCGGGGTTGTTGAAAAACATCGGGTTGAAATTCATTGATACCTGATTTGCGCTTGCGTACGCTGTCGGGTCCGCATCTCCGATTGTCCGCAATGTGAAGTCCCACGACTTTTTTTGTTTAAATAATTCCTCGTTCACGACGTTCCACGCATCGAGGTTGATTGATGTCTCAAACTTTTCGGTCCCGAAATGCAACCTCGCGAAATCGTGAGCCTCGTCGAGCGTCTTCGCCGGGACAAACGTGTCAACCTCGACCCCGTTGTATTTGAGACCCTTGTATGATTTCAGATACATATTGTCTTTATACGGTCCCGACGTTATCCTTTTGAACCCAACTTTTTTATAGAATTTGCCGACAACAGATTTCGCGTCTTTGATAGTGTTGTCGAACGCGAAATTGACAAGCAATGTCCCCTGTTGATTTGTCGCGATCGAGGTGTCAATCACCCTGTGCAACAATGCCTCGAAAACGTCTTCCCCGGCATCGCTGACCTTGATCAGTCGATTAATTCTCATTCGGTTGACGTGTCCGAGAACATCCCCATATTGCACCGCGCCCGTCACGTTTCCGTTGCTCATCATGAACGCGAGGGAGTCGGAATTGATGCCGCTCACATCTCCGACGGCTTGTTTCATTTTGAGCCACGCGTTGAGGTCAGCTTCGACCGCCTTGTATGCGTCCGATCCCTCATCTAACAGGCGCAATTGTTCGTACCCGTCATCTATTTTTCGCGTCAATGTTGTGTTGATCGCTTCGAGCATTTCCTTGTCGTCGGCACTGTGCAACGCCCGTTTCCCGATGTAATGAACCCCGTCATCGAGTGCAGAGAGAACGTCTTCATACAGTGTTGACATATTCAAACGACCGATCTTTTGAATAGTCTTTCGGAGTTTTTCAGCGTTCACCGATGTCAACGACCATTGACCGCCCGTCTCGGTGAACCCAAGCGAGCGCAACAGATCATCAATGTCGTCGTATCCCATCATGTGCGGATACATCCTGACCGCACCTTTTGCGCTCTGTTCGAATGATTCCTCGACAGCCTCTCGGACTAAGTGTTTCATCAACCCGTTTTGTGTGCCGCCGATGTTTGTTACGTACAGACTTTCCCCCGCTTGCGCCTCTGTATATGACAACGCACCGACCGCCTTGTTCTCGGCATTGACAACAATTGACGCACCCTCTCCGACCGATTGTCCGTCCTTGATTGCGCGGAACGTGCTTTTGAGTTCCTGTTTGTATTGCGTCCACTCCGCGAGAGCCGCCTGATAATCCGCCGGATCATCAAATTGTCCGATGACAGGTTTCAGGTCGTCGACTTCCAAAAGTTTTTTGGAAATATCGTCCGCGTACCCTTCCATCAATTTTGCTTGTTTCGCATCGAGGACACCCGTCGGCATTTTGACCATTTTCAAATCGTCAATATTGTCGAGTAAATCGTACACCCGGAACGCCGCGGGTTTGACCTCAAACGTGAACTGAGTTCCAACCTTTGCCGCCAGCCTCTTGTTGACCTCGTCCATTATCATTTTTGTCGTTGTCTCAATGTCTTTCCACTCAAAGAAAACCTCATCAACTAAATCGAGATACATTCGCTCGATGTCGTTCGCCGAGAATGCGAAACCTGACGGGGGTTTCGTGACAATGTATTCTCCCTCTGACGTGATCACCCTCATCTCTTTGAAATTGTCGTACTGTGTGAATGCTTTCCAATCCTGCGAATTAAACGGAGTACCGTCGGGAGACTTGCTGATCTTTAAATATTTTTTATTCCCTTTCCCGACATCCGTGTAGTTTTTAAGAGGTTCACCTGTATCCAGATCAAACACTTTCTGCCTCGCGAGATTTGTTTCGCGTAACTTCCGAACCTCTTTTTGATAATTCGCAACAGCGTCATCAGTCCATTGATCCGCGGTTTTCGGTAACAACACATCGTTTTTCACAACGACATCATCGATCTTTGTGACCACATCATCAACCTTTTTCACAACGTCGTCGATCACCTGTCCCGGTTTCGGCAATGCCTGCCAGTTGTCCGGGAGTACGTCCTTTTTCCACAGATCCCGGATCTGATCTTCGAGTGCCTTGCGCTCCGCCGATCCCTTTGCCAACTCCCGCGACTTTGAAAATAATTTGTGCGAGGGATCTTTGATTTTGATACTCGTCGGAGTATGGAATTGAACCTCGATGTATTGACCGTCTTTGACGAACCATGTGTTGTAACCGTGATACATATCATCGTCGAATGAGTTGTTCGCCTTGAACAGTTTCCAACCTTTCTCGTCGAATTTTTTGATTGCCGAGGTTGCGTTCTTTGTGAACGACTCGTGTTTGAAAACCATTGTGTATCGATTAATATCCCGAATGTCGTCGATCGCCTGCGACAAGTTCATTCCTTTTTCGTCCATAATTCGACCGAGTTTTGAAATGATGCTTTTCCGGGATTTGAGACGAGTCGCGAAATGATGAATCTCTCCGTTTTCGAGTTTCGCGATCTCTTGAAACAACGAGGACAACTCAGGCTCGGCGAGTTTCCCTTTGTCGAATAACACCCTCGCCGCGTCGAGAACATCGTCCCGGATCAACGGATCGAGAGCCTCGATCAATTCTTCCGGCAAAATTATCGATGACGGGAGTCCGTTGTCGATCCACTTGTCCCCGAACTGATTGAACGGGACGGTCGTTCGCGTGTTGAACTTGCCGGGGTCAACCCTGCGCATTTTGCCGACACGTTCGAACAACAGGACACACCGACAGTTGATCACCTCTCTCGCCGACTGTCCCGCCTCTCTCGGATACATCAATCCGTTCGAAAATCGTTGATCGAATCTCCGACGCTGTCCGTCCATTGTGTTGTGATGCGCCTTGTCCCCTTTACGCAATCCGCGGACCCTCATGTCGCGGGAAGACAACCAGATTTTGTCGAGAGTTTTCGGGTCAATTCCGAGAGCCTTGATTGAGATCCACTCCGACCGAGCGTGAATAAATCCGATCTCTGTCCGGGCGATCCCGGCGGATGTTGATCGGGCGAAAGTGTCATATTTTGAACGGACGCGATTCTCGATCTCGTTGATCGTTTCACCTCTCCGCGCACCGCGAGCGACCGTTTGAAATATTGATTTTTTGCGATCGTTGCTGATCTTTTCGACGATCTCCGGGACACGGTTGTTCAACCATGAGTTCATCGCGCGGGGATACCCGACGGATTTGTATCCGAGGCGAGTCGTCGCTGTCGCACTGAATTTTTCGCTCGCCTTGCCGAGAGTGCCGGACACCCTCGTCTCAAATGTGTCGCCGCGTTTCAATTGAATCGTCGACAGGTTCATGTTCAGCGCGTCCTGATACGCTTGCCCCGTCGCGGCGGCGTTGAGCCTTGCGAGGGATTGATCTGTCGATGACGCGGAGATTTCAGGCGCGAGACGGCGCAACATAGGAAAGAGTTTTTCGAGTTCGCGCAGTTCGGCGAGAGCCTCTTTCGCGATCAGGTCGTGAAACTTTTCGATCTCGGTTTCGATCTCCGACCATATCTCGTCGTATGCTCTCTCTCGACGACGCTTTTCAGCAACGGAGAGTTTCGGGAATCCCTGTGCTTTTATTCTCAGTTTGCGCATATGTCGTCAAAACCCGTCATAAACCGCACAGGATCGTTTCTGACGAGACTTTGACCCGTCCGAATATGTTTACATCAACCCTCTCAAAGTCGCGCCCTGTGCCTTAATTTTAGCCGTCAGCGGGGTCTCCCCCGTTGAGAATATTTTCGACCGCCTTTTTGTCATCCGTCTCGGATTCCGTTTCTCCGACATTCGCCTCATCCCGGTCGACTCCGTCGTCCTTTTCCAGATCCTCGCCGAACAGCAATTTTCTCGTCACCTCATCGACAGCGAGTTCGGGATTGAATTTGACGACCTCACGATAAGCACTCAGGGACAGTTGTCCGATCCCGTTCGGGAGAGGCGGGAGATCGAGCATCGCACGAGCCTCGTCCATTTTCAGGATGTCGTGTTCCGTGTTCCCCCGGATGATCTCGCTCTCTTGTTTCAAATCACGGGGATCAACGTTCGACCAAAAAAACTCAAGTTCGAGAATTTTTTCGTCGCCTGTAATCTCGGCAATTTTCGGCAGGACGCGAGTGTTGCATTTCGCCGCGATCATTTGAGCGAGAGGTTTGACAGCCTCGGCAACCGAGGCGGACTGCGCGACCTCTGCGGTTGACCTGTTGACATCCCTCTCGATGCCGAAATCCTGCGGTTTCAAATCAAAAACAAACGCAATGACCCGGATCAACAATTCTGTGTATTTCAGGAACAAACCGTCGTCAGTGTGAGGTTTCAAACTGATCACTTCCGGTTTCCCGGTGTTCGCCCAAAACGCAGGCGTGCCTCGTCCTTTTAATTCCATGTCCCAAAACGAGCGCATTTGTCTCATCTCGGCATCGCCGACGTTGTCCCCCAACCAAACCAGAAACGGCGGGAACGCCTCGGACGCGGTCGCCCTCTGAAACGATGACACACTGAAAAACGCGTCGAGGATTTCCATTGCCGTTTCGAGTTTCGAGAATCCGTGCGGAGTCCACGACCTTTTTCTCATCATGATATATTCGAGTTGTTCATCCCGGAAATGCACTCTCGGCACTCCCTCGACAACCTGCGCCCAACGGATCGCTTTCGGGTCTCCCTGCCAAACCCCCGACTGTGCGATTGAATATCCGGGAACGACTTCAAGAGACAAAATCCCGTTTGAAAATTTCGGTTTCGGGACATACTCAAAACACCCTGCATCAAAAACGAGAATGTCCTCGACGATCTGTCCGAGGAATGCGGAGAGATTGTCGTCGGTCGCATTCGGAGTGTCGATGACTTTCCTCACCGTTTGAATGCTCTTTTCGTATGCCGCGACCTCTGTCGGTTTGAGGTTGCTGTTTTTCGGGCGGATAATGTATTCAAGATTCCCGATGCCGCCCCGGACAATACTGATCGCACGGGAAGGGATCGCCGATTCGGAGAGATTTTTCAATGTACTTACGCGATTTTTAAATCTTCGCTGAGTGAATTTTTGACCGCCGGACCCTGCAACTGATCGACCTGTCTCGAACAGGTTGACGCTTTTCCGGGTTTCCGCCGAGAGTTTTGCCGCCTGTCGAGCGATCGCCTCATCGAGATCGATCCCCATTTGCTCAACATATTCGGGCGGATAATCTTCGGGACGTGTCTTTGCTTCCGGCAGTATAAATTTTGGAGCATTCGAGTGTGTTGTTCGAAATAATTCTTTCATTGTTTTCCCTCTTTGCGCATATGCTCGCAATTGTACTATATTTCAATGACACCCCCTGTTTGTTTCTCGTCCTCATTCTCGTCGTCGGCAAACAATACGTCCGACGGTAAACCATGCACGACGGCACTGTGCAATTTGAGTTTGTCCTTGTATATCAACTGCGGGGGATCACACAACGGACACGTCGTGAATAAATCCCCCTCGACCTTTTCGATCAACTCGTAATCATCCGCCGTCGGCGGATTTGTTTTTTCGTTCATACTCTGTTTTCCTACTGTCCCGGCGCGCCATGCGCAGGACGTTGATCATGTGCCTGACATCGTCAGGATGTAACAATACCCCGAATCCTTTTTCCGAATCATACATCGCCCCTTTGATTTTTCGAAACCCACACACAACGCGACCGTCCGGGAGAGTAAACGTCCCGAACAACTTTTCGTCCTGTTCCAGCCGGGAAAAAAAATCTTTTTCATCCGTCACGATAAATTCAGCGCATTCGTTTTTTGACATTAATCAGTCCCCGGTCCGTTGTCTTTGTACACCCGCGTTTTCGAATCAATCACCCGCCGCCCGGAGCGTCTCCGGGGAGACTTCGCCGAATCAAAAACCCGGATCACCCTTGACGTTGTTTTCCCGATCCCGCTGACAAGTTGAAATCCGATGTGTGCAATTGCAATAAATACCCAAAACACAACCATGAACCCCAAGTTCGGAGCCTTGTCCTGCGGGAATCCGACCGTGTACGCCACACAAAACAATGCCCCGCCGACCATGTACAAAATTATAATCAAGAGCCAAAACATAAACTCGCCCATAAAATACCCCTCAATTTAGAAATTCACTCGGAGACTTTTGCATTCCGAATTTGCAAAAATCCTCTAATGATCCGATTTTTCCGTTCAATATTTCGCCCTGCACGTACGGGTTTGTGATCGCCAGACAAAACACGAACATCAACAAAACACCCTGTTCGTCCTCGTCAGACAGGGAGATCAAATCCGAAATGTCATCGACAGCCTCGAAAATGTTTCTCAGTGCCGTGTCCGACAGTTTTT
>Ga0272443_10001409_pt1 | contig 35289 bp, 35 predicted proteins | sample SSMAcet12_FD_193581 | JGI IMG/M metagenome (GOLD analysis project Ga0272443, IMG submission 193581) | Marine sediment archaeal communities from Little Sippewissett salt marsh, Falmouth, MA, United States - SSM-Acet-12 | ecosystem: Environmental > Aquatic > Marine > Wetlands > Sediment ... | reverse complement strand
GCGATCGAACTCAAGATACGTCCCTAACACACCTCCTTTGAGTTCCTAGAATATTCGTCTCAAACTCTTGAAAGGGCCTTTGTAGACAAGTCCATTTGTCTTCTTATACGTTTCAGCTTCGTAAATGGGTTTGCCTGTGCCCTTGTGGGCCAAGCAGTCATTCTCGTTAGTAAGATTGCTCGTGACTTTTTTCGTTGAGTTTTAATAAGGCTACCCAAAAAGTGTTTTTTGGTTGCCATGGGCGTCCGACATCATGACGTCAAAAAATGTCCCAAGGCCCTTGACTGTTTCGTTTTGCATTGAGACGGCTAAGAGCCTGGAAAATACTCTCTCGACCGAAGTCCTTTTATTATATTTTCTCTGAATTTTAAAGACTCATAAATGATCTTCTCACGAATACCGCGAGTCATATGAATGAGGACTTTACATCCTTTCGTTTTAAGAACTTCGCAACTCTACTGCAAGTAGGTTAATCTAATCGCTATGTGCTTTTGAAAATGGCTTAAGCATCAGAACGATACGAGACACAATGAATTGCCCCCCGCTTGGCGAGGGGGCAATTGTATAGAAAAAATTAGTATAAAGATAATTAAAACAGCTTATTGGCTTTTAAATTCCTTTAGAAATTAATCACAATTCTTTTTCTGTCAAGAGCAGCCCAATCCCCTCAAGTCTTCATATGAAAATTGTGTAAAAAATTTAGCAGACCATCTTGACAAACTCAGAATGTGGATTATTTATTTTTTAAAGACCATCGATCGGTGGACCTTTCGAAAAGCTCTGAAAGTGGTTGATCAAAGTCGCAAGTCTTGGATTTTAGGATGCTGTTCTTAGGGCTTTTTAATTCAAACAAAACAACGATGAGAGGAGGGATGTATCATGTTACTGAGAAGAACTACGGATTGGCCCACATGGGGCTGGAAAAGTCCATTTGAAGAAATGGAGCGTATGAGAAGGCAGATGGATTGGCTGAGTGGCGGTCTTTCAAACGGCTTATTCGGGCAGACTGCAGCGGGCGTATTTCCTCTGATGAACGTCACCGAGGATAAGGACAATTATTACGTTCGTGCTGAGCTTCCCGGCCTCAAGGCTGCTGAGCTGGATATCTCTGTGACGGGAGACAACCTTTCCATAACAGGTGAGAGGAAGCTCCCTGTTGAAGACGAAAAGGCGCAGTATCATCGAAGGGAGAGGGAAGCAGGGAGATTCAGTCGGATTGTCAGTCTACCTGCTCAGATAGATGCGGGCAGGGTGGAGGCACGCTGTGCTGATGGTGTCCTCACTGTTACGCTGCCCAAGGCCGAAGCAGCAAAACCGAAGCAGATCACAGTCAAAGCGTCATAATCTAAATCAAATAAGAAGGGAGGGATACAAAATGGCAGAGACTGAAAGCAAAGCCCTTCAGGCAAAAGAGAAAGCAGAAGTGACCACGCCTGCAGAGGAGACGAGACCGGGTGTGGTCTTCACACCGGCAGTGGATATCTTCGAAACGGAAAAAGAAATCTCCGTGATGGCCGATATGCCCGGCGTGAAGGCAGGAGACCTTAACATCGACCTCCACGAGAACGTCCTTACGCTAGACGGTGAGGTGAATTCTCCAGAGGAAGCTGGCGAGGTGGATGTAATCAGAGAATATCGCACGGGAAAATACCGCAGACAATTCACACTTTCGCAGGTGATTGATCAGTCTAAAATAGATGCCGAGATGAAGGACGGCGTCCTTCGGTTGAGGCTTCCAAAGGTTGAAGCGGCAACACCTCGCAAAATAGCTGTTAAGGGATCATAATGGCGACGCTTGTATAACAGGTTTTTATGGAGCGTTGTTTTGTCAACACCTAAACCGAAAGGAGCAACCCTGAAAAAAGCATTAAAATGAATATCCTCGGAGCGGCAATTTCACCAGGCTGCTCCGAGGGGTCACCTTTCACCAAGAATATGGATTAACTGAAGTGTTTGTTGGTAAAGGAGGATAACATCATGACTGTTTCTGAAAAAGCTAAGGAAAAGCTTGATGAAGCAAGCAAATAAAAGGGGCGATTGATAATCTTAGAAAGGAGGTGACACAACTCACCGATAAGGTGAAAGAAAGGCTCAAGGGAGACGCTTGCCAGAATTTATAAGAAGAAAACGACAATAACGAGTAAAACGAATCTATTTCCTTGTATCCTCAACAATAAATGGATTGCTCCTAATTCCTAAACTACCTTTCTTTACCCAAATTCTACCCATCGTGACGGTCTCACCATTTGGGTCCACTAAATTGGGGAGCTCTTCAATGTAAGAGATATCATCCTTAATGAATTCATAATAAAAGGCACTCGTGCTGAAAGGATCTGAAATTAAAATCACTTTGTTAGAATTATGGGGGTGTTTTTGGGGAGACCCGGTAAAGGCGACATGGGACTTTGATAACGTCTTAAAATCTTTAGGTTTCTTGTATGCCTGAATCTCTAATTTCTCCGTCTTTTGCAATAATGGATGTAGGGACATGAAAGAATCTCTCCTTGTAGTAATGTGCACTTGGAAATTAAATGAAAATGACTATTCTTCTTCTTCCAAATCGGGATCAATGAGAATAATAATGTTTAAATAGACGTCTCTTAGTCCAATATCCTCCATCGAGAGTCTTATCTCTGTACCATGTCTAACATGTGGTGGAATACTCAAAGAGAACTCTCTTTCCCTTTGCACTCTTCCGTAACCGTAGCAGGTTGGACAGAAAAAATCTTCCCAAAACCCAACATTTTTACATCTTGGACAGGGCACAATGACCGGAACGGTAATTGGGAAAAGGCCTCCCCTTGAAGCCTCACGGGGAGAAAGTATCGCTTCAAAATAGAGGTCTTTTCTCCTCATTCTGCCTTTTTCGAAATCGAAAAAACCAGGGAGAAATCCTTCGAAGAAATCATCCGTTGCAGAGGAAAATAACCGACTCATTTCATCAAATGAAGATCTTCTTCGTTCTATGATTTTAGGTGCATCAGTGATTCTTATGGGGGATCCCTGCTTTCTTAGTTCGTCGTCGTATTGTTTTCTTTTCCCTTCGTCAATAAGTGTCTCGTAAGCTTCTTTAATCTCCAAGAACCTCTCTCGATTTTCTCCAGAATGTATCATATCGGGATGATATTTTTTTGCCACCGTTCTATAAGCCTTTTTTATCTTATTGACGTCGGCTTCCCTGCTAACACCTAAAACAATGTAATAATCCTTTGGCATGATATTTCTCCATGAGGTTATTCATTCTTTATTTAATTTCACTCAGTACAGTTAGCCCATGATCCGTCTTTATTTTGGGAGACTGTGAACAGGATTTATTTCAACCGGTCTCTTCGAGTGGTGATCCTATCATCCATAAACAGATAGATTGAAATAATAATTAATCCGATTTGTGAACCTGTCAAGAGACATCAAAAAAATTTTCAAAACTTTCTAAAAAATGCCCAGAGCGCACTTGACAGGGGAAAAATTATGATTAATTTGATCGAAAATAATACATAAGACGCTGATATTGCTGACTTAATTTTGTCTTATCCTTTTCCATCATAATATGTTCTGGAGAAGGCCGACTTTTTTGAAGCGCTCCGGGTTGGAAAAAGAGAAGCACCATTGACCATCAACTTCGGCTGTCTTGCCAAAACCTTCTCTTCATCCTTTGACCCTCAGAGGACTTCTATCAGCCATTCCCAAAACATATAACGTATTTACACTTTTAAAGAAACGATGCGCTGTGTCAAGTTTAGTTTCTTAGTATGAAACCCCCAAGACGTAGTTAAGACATCTTTTTCGATGAAACATTTTTAGATGCCAAAACAACAGGCCTTTTTCAAGGGGGCTTTTGACATCGATTATAATCCATTAAAAACCGAAATCGAACGTGGGCATTATAGAAAGGCTGCGCTTATAGCGGAGCGTATTGGTTTGCCCGAAGAGGATATAGCGGATCTCCGCTACCGAGCTCTCCAACAAATGTCCGCCATTCACAGGAATACTCATGGGGCAAAGTCTCTCACCCGGCAATACGGGTTTTCCAAGGAGAAAGTTAAAAAAGTCTTAGAAAAGTTTGATGATGAAAGGAAAAAAGAGTGAAATACAAAACCTCTTTAACCTTGTTACGACTACCTCACAGGTAAATATTTCTCGTTCGCAGAATGGGCGGATCATTATTTGAAAATTTGGAACAGGTTGCCTGCATAGCTTTATCAGCTTCTTCCATTATGGTTCATCTATTCATTTTAACCTGAATTAAGGAAATTGAAAAAAGTATTGGGTAAGGGATTTCGGGCAGAGATAAACGGTCTGCATGATTTCTATAAAATATTTTGACAGCAATTGAGGTTTTCGTCGACCATTAAGTCAGCCGGATAAACGGGATTAGATTTATTCTGACCCGAAAGTTTAATCACACATCATTGCTGCTTTACGCATATGGCCTTATACGCCGTCTCGCTTTTGAGTAAATCTAAAGCCCCGCCCGACCCCGCCAATGAAAAAATATATCATTCACCTGTTCGAAGGATGCGGTCATTGATCGTAATGCATTGTTCAGTGAAGCTCCCACAAGCATTGCCATTGTGGGCAACTATTTCTCCCGGTAGCCGTACTTTTTGAGTTATTACAATCGCCGTTCATCTTGTTTTAAATATGAGCTTATGATAAGAAGCGCCTACGTCTAAGAAATGAGCCGTATTCTGGAAAAACACATGTCATCACAGGAAAAAATCAGAATCAATATGGGAAGGAAGATTGACTATGGATATTCAAGAAATCACGCAAACCGTCGAAAAAGAGAGCTTAGTTCTCCGCCAAATTATGGCGGAAATGGGAAAGGTCGTGGTCGGTCAGCGGAATCTTTTAGAAAGAATGCTGATAGGCCTTTTGTGTGATGGGCATCTGCTTTTGGAGGGCCTCCCGGGTCTGGCCAAAACAACGGCAGTCAAAACCCTGGCAGCGACCATTCAGACAACATTTCAGAGAATACAGTTTACCCCCGATTTACTCCCTGCGGATATCCTGGGCACCCAGGTCTATCGGCCTGACACGGGATCGTTTGAAATCAAAAAAGGCCCCATCTTCCACAATATTATTTTGGCGGATGAAATTAACCGGGCGCCGGCCAAAGTGCAGAGCGCCCTTTTGGAGGCCATGCAGGAAAGACAGGTCACCATTGGCGGGACAACCTTTCAACTTGATAGTCCCTTTCTGGTTCTCGCCACGCAGAATCCCATTGAGCAGGAGGGGACCTATCCGCTTCCCGAGGCCCAGATTGATCGATTTATGTTGAAGATCAAGGTGGATTATCCATCGGCCGTGGAAGAAAAGGAGATCATGGATCGGTTGAATAATGCGATCGCTGAAAAAGTCAATGGGATTGTGGCGGTCCCCCAGATTGATTTGGTTAAGAAGGTGATTGGATCCATCCATATGGAAGAAAAAATTGTGGACTATATTGTGAGTATCACCAGGGCCACACGAAACCCCCAGGAGTTTGGTCTGGATATTGGCCCCTTGATCAGTTACGGGGCGTCACCCAGGGCCTCCATATGGCTCGACCAGGCGTCTCGTGCCCATGCGTTCCTGAATGGTCGCGGTTATGTAACCCCACAGGATGTCAAATCCATGGCCCCAGACGTCCTTCGGCACAGGATAATTCTGAGCTATGAGGCCGAGGCAGACGGAAAAAGCACCGATGACCTGATTGAGTCCTTGTTGGAACGGATCGAGGTCCCTTGAGATGCTACCGGAGGAACTACTCAAAAAGATACAACGGTTTCATTTCAAGACCCACCGTCTGGCCAATAACCTTTTTGCAGGTCAATATGAAAGTGCCTTTAAAGGCCGGGGGATTGAGTTTGCCGAGGTACGCGAGTATCAGACCGGTGACGATATCCGGTCCATTGACTGGAACGTCTCCGCCCGCTTTGGTCATCCTTTTGTAAAGGTTTATCACGAGGAAAGAGAGCTGACGGTTATTCTTGTGCTGGACCTTTCCGGTTCCCATTTATTCGGCACTAAAAAGAAATTCAAGAGAGAACTCCTGGCCGAAGTTGCCGGAATGCTGGCCTTTCTGGCCATCAAGACCAATGACAAGGTGGGTGCGATCCTGTTCAGCTCCCAGGTTGAAAAATATATCCCCCCAAAAAAGGGGGCGTCGCATGTGTGGCGTTTGATAAAAGAGGTGTTCACATATGAACCCAGGGCGTTAACAACCAACATAGATGGTGTTCTCTCCTATTTAAACCGGGTTGTAAAACGCCATGCCATTGTTTTTCTCATTTCAGACTGTATGGATACAGGGTTTGAGAGGTCACTAAGATTGACAGCCAAGAAGCACGACCTCACCATTATTCGAATATCTGACCCTGCGGAAGACGTCATTCCCGATGTGGGTCTGGTCACCATTCGAGACCCTGAGACCGGCCATGTGGCGTTGATTAATACGCGGAGTAAGCGCTTGAAGGAGCAATGGCGAGACAGGCGAAAAGATGAGGCTTCCCATTTCTCAGAACTCCTCAGAAGGGCAGGGGTTGATCTGGTGGATCTGTCCACGGATGGGCCGATAGTTGAGCCCTTGACGCGTCTATTTGATCAGAGGAGAAAGCGCCTATGACGATTGCGGGTTTGGGATCGCGGATGCGGGAATTAAAGGAAATGGCATCCAGCAAATTTTGCCAATGCAAAGGTTTCTTTTGCGGATCTTTTTTTCGCGTTCTCTTTTTTACCCTGTTGGCTGTCCCTGTGTGCCCCGTCATGTTGTGGTCCCAGGGGGACACAGGCGATACCGGCCCAAGTTTGACCGCTTCCCTGGATCGAGAGTCGGCCAGGGTCGGCAGCCAGGTGATCCTCACACTCAGTTATCATCTCCCTGAGGGGGCCGGTTTTTCTGATATCCCTGAAATAAAGGGGCTTGAGAAACTTACCCCCATGGACCGTGAAATAGGGCCGGACAAGATCAGGATCACCCTGTTGGTGGATCAACTGGGCTCGTGGAAGACAGGACCTATCTCTTTGAATTATCTGGATAAAGACGGCAAAAACCAGGTGTTAAAAACCGATCCGGTATCACTGACGGTGTTATCAAACCTGGGAGAAAAGCCTGAAGAGGCTCAGCTCAAACCCATCCAGGGGATTATTCCCATAACACCGCCATGGTGGAAATACGTCCCATGGATTGTCGGTATAACTGGCATCCTAGTGATAGGTTTGGGTCTGCTCTGGTGGCACCGCAGGAGACAGCATAAGACCTCATCGGCCATGGCCCAAGATCCGGCGCATGTATGGGCGAAAAGGGAAATAGAAACACTGGAGGCCCAAGGACTTTTTGAGAAGGGACAGGTCAAGGCATTCTATTTCCGGTTTTCTGAAATCGTGAGGCGATATATGGAGGCCATCAGAGGGTTTCCTGCCGCTGAATTTACCACGGAAGAGATCACGGCGTGTCTAAAAAACGAACAGGATCGAAAACTTTTGCCAGTATTGCGTCAGGCTGATCTGGTTAAATTCGCAGACACAATCCCCACACCGGCCAGAAAAGAAGAAGCGATCAATACTGCGCTTTCCTATATTCATGAGACGAGCCCGGCTCCGGAGGAAGCCGATTCACCGCTCGAGCAACAGAGGACTCTCCCATGATGTTCAGATTTGCTTATCCGGTGCTTCTATTCATGCTTGTTGTTGTGGGGGGATGGGTCGCCGTTTCACTGTGGAGAAGACCCTCAAGCATCGTCTATTCCACTGCATCTGGGTTGGCCCAGTTGGCAGGAGGTGGCAATCAATTTTTGGGGCGCGTGCCGATGGTGCTCAGGGCAGTCTGTCTCATCCTCCTGATTTTGGCTGCCTCCCGGCCCCAGTTCTATAATGTCTCCAGAGACATACGGTCTCCAGGTGTAGATATCATGCTCTGTCTTGATACCTCAGGCTCTATGCAGGCCCTGGATTTTAAGCTGGATGGAGACCCGGTTTCCCGACTCACGGCCGTTAAGAAGGTCGTCAGTGATTTTATTGAGAAAAGGGAAATGGACAGGATCGGTCTTGTGGTTTTTGGAGAAGAGGCATTCACCCAGTCTCCTCTGACCATGGACAAGGGACTCCTTCTCGGGTTGGTGAAAAAAATGGAGATCGGCATGGCCGGTGACCGAACCGCAATTGGTTCAGCCATTGCCATCGGGGGGAAAAGGTTGAAAGATCTAAAAGCCCAGTCCCGAATCCTGATTCTTCTCACGGACGGAAGAAATAATGCGGGTAATATATCACCAGAGCAGGCTGCTGATGCGGTCCGGGCGTTGGGTGTAAAGATCTATGCCATTGGTGTCGGCGGGAAGGGGCCGGCCCCTTTCAAGGTCAAGACACTGTTTGGCACCCGCGTTGTTCATCAGAGGGTTGATCTGGATGAAAAAACGTTGATGCGGATGGCAAATATCGGGGAGGGAAAGTATTTTAGAGCAGCCGATAGCGACCAGCTGTCAGAGATATACGATATCATCGATCAACAGGAAAAGACCGAGATCAAGGTCAAGGAGTTTTTCCATTTCAGGGAGCTCTATTATTATTTTCTTGTCCCGGCACTTATCTTGCTGGGACTGGAAATGGTTTTGAGGGCCACCGTCTTGAGGGTGATTCCATGACCTTTGCCCATTTGTGGATGTTGCATTTTTTATGGCTGTTACCTGTAGCTGCATTTATCCTTGTGGTCCACGGCCGGCAGAAAAAGAAGGCCATGGATCGGATGGCCGACCCTGATCTTTTAATCCGGTTGACGGGTAAGGATCAGAGGGGGCGCCGGTTTGTCAAAGGGCTTCTTCTGCTGATTTCTCTGGGATTCATGATTTTTGCATTAGCAGGTCCACGCTGGGGGAGTCATTACCAGGAGGTCAGTCAAAAGGGTGTGGACATCATGATCCTTGTGGATGTTTCGCGCAGCATGCGGGTGGAGGACATCACCCCTAATCGACTTGAGCGGGCCAGACGGGAGATCCTGGATCTTCTACGGGTCGTGCAGGGGGACCGGGTGGGTCTGGTGGCATTTTCCGGGGCTGCATTTGTTCAGTGTCCTTTAACACTGGACTATGCCGCACTCCAGATGTTTCTGGGCGCGTTGCAACCGGATCTTATTCCCGTGCCGGGGACGGATCTTGGCGGTGCCATTGAAACTGCTATTTCCGCCTTTGACTTTGAATCAGAGACCGACAGGGTCATCCTCCTTATCACAGATGGGGAGGACAACGAAAAAAAAGGGTTTGAGGCAGCCCAAAAGGCAGCCGACAAGGGGGTTAAGATATTCGTTTTTGGCATGGGGGAGACAACAGGGGGGCCGATCCCCGCCGGGGATGGAAAAGGCGGGTTTAAAAAGGATGAATCCGGTAAACTTGTTTTATCTAAGCTTGAAGAAAATGACCTTAAGAAGATCGCCGCGGCGGGCGGGGGGGCATATGCCCGATCTGTGGCCGGGGATCTGGACCTGGACATTCTTTATTTTGAAGGGATCAAATCCAGGACAGAAGCACGAACGCTCAAGAGCGGTAAGATCAAGGTTTATGAAGAACGGTTTACATTTTTTCTGTTGGCCGCTTTTTTGTTCTTGTTTCTGGAGGGGCTGATTTTTGAGAGAAAATAATGTGTTTGACAGGGCCTTGGGGCTCGTTCAGAAAATATAGGGATATGAAAACATTAAAGATATTTGCATGTGTTCTGTTTTTTGGTTTCTTCTGCGCCTGTCTTGCTTTGGCTGCAGAGAACCCGGACGAACTTTATCGGCAGGGTCGGTTTGAGGACGCTGAAAAGGCATATTCCCGTTCGGATATGGATAACCCCAAAGATATCCGTTATCGGTACAACCGGGGATGCGCCGCCTATCAGAATTCTGATTTCAAAGGCGCCGTGGCGGCCTTCTCCAGTGTCCTAAGGAGATCCGACAATGATGAAATACAGTTTAAGGCCGCCTACAATCTCGGTAACACCGCATTCAAAGCGGGTAATTTTGAATCTGCTGTGGAAAAATATAAAGAAGCCCTTTTATTAAATCCTGAGAACGAGGATGCCAAGTACAACTTAGAACTTGCCTTGCGGGAACTGGAAAAACAAAAGAATAAGAAGACTCAGGAACAAAACAAAGCGGGCCAAAAAGACCCTGGGCAATCAAAAGATTCGGAGGATAATTCCGATTCCAAAGACAAAAAAGAAGACGCTGAGCAGAAGCAAGATCAAGGACAGGACCAAAAAAACAGCAAGGATCAAGAGCAACCCGGGAGACAAAAAGATAATCAAGAGAAAACCCCTGAAAGACCGGATGAGGGCCAAAAGGCGGAACAGGATAAGGCCAGGGATTTGTCAGGGCAGTTAAAACCCCTTCAAGCCATGCCCGAACAGGATGAAGGTCAACCCCCTGATCAACCCGGCGCTTTACTTGACAGGAAAAAGGCTGAGGCATTGTTGGATAATCTCGAGGAGGACCGTTCCAGGTTTTTGCGGTTTCAGATCCCTGAAGATAAAAAACAGGGCGTTCAATCCGGAAAAGATTGGTAGATATAAATGAAAAAATCAATTTTACTGATCACACTGCTTTCCATGTGCTTTCACATCCCCTGTCTGGCCAGGGGCGATGTTTCGGTGACGCTCAAGCTGGACCGGCCGGAAGCCACTCTGCTCGATTCCATAACCCTGGTTGTGAGTGTTTCCGGAACCCGAAAAAGCGACGCGACACCCGTCCTAAAGGGGTTGGATGATTTTGAGGTCAGGGCTGGCGGGACTTCAAGCCGTATTGAGATTATTAACGGCAAGGTCAATGCCGGGGTTGATTACACCTACACGCTTAAACCGAAAAAAGCCGGGAATTTTGCCATAGGACCGGCAGAGGTGACGGTCAAGGGCAAGACGATTAAGAGCAATACGAAGACCTTGAGAATCGTTAAAGCGGTCCAGTCCGGGGAAGTTGACAGGGGACCTCTTTTTTTAAGCGCCACACTTTCGCCCAAACAGATTTTTGTTGAAGCGCAAGCCCTCTACACACTGAAACTCTTCCGTCAGACCCGGGTTGGCGATATCTCCCTGGGCCTCCCAGAAGCGGAACATTTGACCTTCAAACAACTCGGGAAACCAATCGAATATCAGAGTGTCTATAAGGGAGAATCTTATCAGGTTCTGGAGGTACGGTATGCTTTGATTTCTTCGAAAGAGGGTCTTTACGGCATTAGACCTTCAAGAATGAGTATGACGGTCTTCCGCTCGAGACGCAAATCCCCCCGGAGTCTTTTTGATGACCCTTTTTTTTCTTTTTCTTCTGGTCAACCTGTAACCATCGCCAGCGAGCCTCTGGAATTAAATGTGCTCCCTCTCCCCCAAAAAGGGCGGCCAACCGATTTTAGCGGGCTCGTGGGCAGTTTTAAAATAAAAGCCCATCTGGAGCCAACCAAAATAAAGGCCGGGGGATCTGCGACCCTGACGGTGCTGCTGAGCGGTCGAGGAAATGTTAAGCGTATACCTGATCTGAAACTTCCTGAGCTGGAGAAAATCAAGGTCTATGCCGACCAACCGGTGTTGACGGAAGAAACGGACGCCAGGGGGCTGGCCGGCTCAAAGACGATGAAATGGGCATTAGTGCCCGAAAAAGAAGGGGAATACCGGATCCCCTCGCTCTCGATCAGCTTCTTTGATATTGAAAGCAAACAATATCGTGTTCTTAAGAGCCCAGACCTTTCCATGTCTGTCCTACCGGTGGAGAATGCCCAGACTCAGATCTCCCCGGAGGTTTTAAAGGGACAAAAGAGTGAAGGATCGCGCAAGCAGGAAGTAAAGGAATTGGGTCAGGATATTCTCCCGGTGCATACATCCATTAAAGATTTGCACCCTGGCGCCCGTCCTGACATTGGCGGGATGGTTTTCTGGGCAATTCTCATTATTCCTTTTTTTGCCTACGCAGTTACCTTTTTTATTCAGAAATTCCACAGAAAAACCACTGTGTCAGTGGCAGCTGCGAGGGCAAGAAGAGCCGCAAAAATTTTGATTCAGGAATGCCATAAAGAAGAGCTCAGCTCAAATCATCTGACTTCCGCTATTCGGCGGTATCTGAATGAACGATTTAATCTGTCCTTAGGCTCTCTGACGCCAGATGAGGCCGCAGATATTTTGGGTTCAAGGGGCGTAAGCGGTAAAACTTCAGAGCGATTGAGGCGCACGCTTCAAGAACTCGAAGATGCCATTTATACGGGAAAAGGACAGGAACTCTGTGACATGGGAGGGGATATCCCCGAACTCATTAAGCAGATTGAGAAGGAAATCCGGTGAGACGATATTCATACCTGGCCATAAGCATCATTACGATCATTTTTTTTTCCGGTCCTGATACCCAGGCCCAGCCCAATGGATGGGAGGCTCTATTCTTCAGGGCGAACGAGGCATTTAAGGGGGGGCATTATCAGGATGCTATTGACGGATATGAACAGTTAATTCAAAACGGATATGAAAACGGGCACATCTATTACAACCTTGGGAATGGCTATTTTCGATTGAATCAGCTTGGAAAAGCCATCCTGAATTATGAAAGGGCCCGCATCCTCATACCGCGTGATGCGGATCTGAATTTTAATCTCCGTCTGGCCAGAGATCAGATCCAGGATGCCATTGCTGAACCTCAGGGATTCATCCAAATGGCTTTTTTCTGGTTGGACGCGTTGAGTCTGCAGGAGGTTTTCTGGGGTTTTGGCATATTTAATGTCCTTTTCTGGGGTCTTCTCTTCATCAGGCTATTTCAGCACTCGGAGTGGAGCTACTACCTGTCGTTTGTATTCCTTGTTCTATTCCTTATCAGCGGGACCTCCTTTGGCCTTAAATGGTATCAGGTGCGGACCGAAAGCCGTGCCGTTATTTTGGAAAATGAGGTTAATATCCTGTCTGGCCCCGATATTCAGGATACCGTTCTTTTTAAGCTCCACGAGGGGTCTATTGTGCATCAAGAAAGATCCGAAGATGGGTGGGTTCTGATTCATCTGCCCGATAAGAAAAGGGGTTGGGTGGAAGCCGAGTCGGTTGAACCAATAAAAAGGGGCCCCGCGGTCCTGCCGGTAGGAGTTCAGAATTAGAATTGCATAACATAGCGCTTGATCTATTAGAAAGGATCAGTTAGCTTCAGGCGAATATTAAAGAAATTTATCTATGGTTCATCTTTTTAATGAGTACCGCAAAATTAATCAGAAATGAAATTAGTAGATGGGACGGTTAAAGCAGTCTTTTCTTCGATTCCAGGCTTCTCGGCCTGGTGATTTCAGGCAGTTATGGGCGGGTGATTCCTCCCCCCTCCGCTGTTCACCGCCGTTCCTTCGGAACGTCGGCGCCACTGGGTCCCCCATCCCATAACCGACTGAAATCACAAAGGCCTTCCAGCAGTCACTACGAAAAGACCGCTTCAACCTCCAACATCACAACGGTGTGTTGTTTTGAGGCGTACCCATTAACCGAATGAACCTAATCTATTGCCCGACATTATAATGATAAGGAAGAACCTGGATGAAAGACAAACTAAATGCGCTTCTAAGAAGTACACTTGAAAATTGTTTTAAACAAGGAATACTTTCAAAAACCCCGCTTCCGAGTTACGTTATAGAGGTGCCAAACAACCCTGACCATGGTGATTTTGCCACCAATTTGGCCCTGACCCTTGCATCAAGCCAGAAAAGAGGCCCCAGGGAGATTGCCTCCGCCATCGTTGACCATCTCAAAGACAACGGAACCCTCATTGAAACTGCAAAGATAGCGGGTCCTGGCTTTATCAATTTTAAAATCAAGGCACAGGAATGGTATCGGGCTTTAGCCGAAATTGTTAGACTCAAAGACAATTACGGCCGGAATGACACGGGAAACCATCAAAAAATGATGATTGAATTCGTCAGTGCAAATCCCACGGGTCCCCTTCATCTTGGCCATGGGCGAGGTGCGGCATTAGGGGATACGCTCTCCAGAATTTTTTCCTTTTGCGGTTATGATGTGGCCCGTGAGTTCTATATCAATGATGCGGGGCAACAGATCAGACTCTTAGGTGAATCCATTTTCAGCCGGTTTAAGCAGATGTCTGATCCTGAACACCCATTCCCGCAAAAAGGATATCATGGAGACTATATCCTTGACCTGGCAAAGACAATATCCAAAGAAATCGATCTAAAGGCCATGCCCGAGGAGGAAGCCATCCATGTGTGCACCCAAACGGGCAAACAAATAATGCTTGATGAAATCAAGCAAGATTTGCTCAGATTCAGAGTCTCTTTTGACGTCTGGTACAGTGAAAGCGATCTTTACGCCTCAGGTCAGCTCAAGAATGCCCTTAAGAAAGTCAAAGACAGAAAACAACTTTATGAGAAAGACGAGGCTCTTTGGATTTCAACGACTAAATTCGGGGATGACAAGGACAGGGTGCTTCAGAAAAAAGACGGGCAATTTACCTATTTTGCTACGGATATGGCCTACCATCTGAATAAAAAGAGTCGTGGGTTTGAACAGGTGATCAATATTTGGGGGGCGGACCACCACGGGTATGTCCCCCGCATGCAGGCCGCGCTTTTGGCATACGGCTTTCCAAAAGACTGGTTATCCGTTGTGCTGATTCAGCTTGTAAAGCTCTGGCGGGCCGGAGAAGAAATAAAAATGTCAAAAAGGGCAGGTTCCTATGTGACACTTCAGGAACTGTTGGATGAGGTTGGTGTAGACCCGGTGCGCTTCATTTTCCTCACCAAGAGTCATGACTCAGCTCTGGATTTTGACATAGATATGGTAAAAAAACAGGACAGTGAAAACCCGGTCTATTATGTCCAATATGCGCATGCCAGAATATGCAGCATTTTCAGGAAGGCGGCCTCGGAAGGAATGTCGCTCCCTGATGCACCGGATGGGCTCTTGGAAAGACTTGTGTTAGACGAGGAGATGGCGCTTATCAAACGTATGGCCGCATTCCCGTCTCTCTTGATTGATATCTGCAGTAGCCTGGAGCCCCACCGTCTCACGTATTACCTCACTGATCTGGCCGCTTTGTTCCACAGATATTTTAATTTGGGGACGAAAACTAGTGATTATCGGGTGCTTACACATGATCGTGCGTTGAGTCGGGCAAGGTTGTTTTTAATAGGAGCGGTGAGGACAGTCGTCGGCAACGGGCTTGAACTCCTGGGCATAGGCGCACCAGAGAAAATGTGAAAAGGGTTTTGAGACTATGGCCCGTAAAAAATCTAAAGCCAAAAAAAAGAGCAAAAGATACCGGTTGGACCTGTCACGCACCTCTCTTTTTTTCTGGTGTCTGGGGGCTTTATTCTTCCTGGCGTGGATCTTTGTTCTTGGAATTCTTGTGGGCCGGGGGTTTTTCCCACAGGGAGTCGAGACCCTTTCCAAACTGCGGATCCCAATCGGCAAATTACAGGGTGTTGTCGACAGCAGAAAAACCTCTGACCTGGATTCCATCACAGGGCTGGATAAGAAACCGAAATTTGAGTTTTATGATCACTTGTCTGTCAAAAAAGAGGAACTGGCCAGAGAAAATAAGTCAGATCACAAAAAAGCGGGGAAGCAGGCAAAGCTGGCCAAGCAGTTTGAAGCTGACAACCGTTCTGTAAAAAATGCTGAGGTTTCGAAAAAAAATCAATCAAGCCCTAGTAAGGGAGAGGGGCAAACAAAGCCAGCCGGAGAGACTCCGTTTATGGTGACTGGCGGAAGCTACACCGTACAGGTTGCTTCACTTGACAGTGAAAATAAGGCAACCAAGATGGCGGGCCGACTTGAGAGTCAGGGCTACCCGGCAACCGTCCATAAGGTCAATATAAAAAATAAAACCTATTACCGTGTAACCTGCGGAAAGTTCAAAGACAAAAAAGAGGCCGGTAATTTTAAGCGTCTGTTGTATCAGAAACAACAAATCAAAGGGTTTGTTACAAAAGATTTTACTGGTAAGCCTCAACTGAAAACTAAGAAAAAAAATGAACTGGCAAGTCTCGTTAGAGAGATCAGGTCTACAGAAACCGGCGGGGACTACACCGTGCAGGTTGCTTCCCTTGATAGTGAAAACAAGGCAGTCAAGATGGCTGACCGGTTAAAAAGCCGGGGGCATCCGGCTTATGTAAAAAAAGTTAATGTAAAAGGCAAAACCTACTACCGGGTGAGGTGTGGGAGATTCAGTGATAAAAAAGAGGCCAGTGAATATGAAAAGCTGTTGGCCAAGCAGCACAAAACCAAAGGTTTTGTAATCAAATTAGAATAGTAGAGTATGATTTCAATGCATATCAAAAAAGCAACCGCAGGCGATATTGCCGAGATCCACAGGATATTGAATTATTACGCAGAGCAGGATCTTTTATTGCCAAGGTCTTTGAGCGAACTGTATGATCACTTAAGGGATTATTTTGTCCTGGAGAACAAGAAACAGGGGCATTCAATCCATGGGGTGTGCGGTCTGCGTGTATACTGGGAGGACCTGGCCGAGATAAAGTCCTTAGCTGTTTCGGAAGACCACCAGGACAGGGGTTTCGGTTCAAAGCTTGTCAAAGCCTGCCTGGAGGAGGCCCGGTTATTAGGAATTGGGAAGGTGTTTACGCTTACGTATGTCCCCGATTTTTTCTTGAAACTTGGGTTTAAGGCGGTAGACAGATCGATATTTCCCCAAAAAATCTGGGCAGATTGTCTGAAATGCCCCAAGTTTCCCGACTGCGATGAAGTCGCATTAGCAGTCGATTTGAAGCGAATTTAGCGGCAGAGACCGGGAGTTTTTGAGATGAAACACTATATTTGGAGGATATGATGTTTGGCATTGGCATGCCGGAACTCATTGTTATTTTGGTCATCGCCCTGATTGTTATTGGTCCGAAGAAACTGCCTGACCTGGCCAAAGCGCTTGGTAAAGGTATGGCAGAATTCAGGAAAGCCACACAGGAAATTAAGGACAGCCTGGATGTGGAAGATGAATTTAATGAAGTGAAAGAGGACTTGGTCGATTCCATAAGTGGGCTGGACATCCCCCAAGAACCGGAGCTGAAAAAACCCACTGAAGCCGAAGAGCTACCCTATAATGACATGGACGAAGTCACTGAAGACCCCGAAAAAGTAGAAAATGACATCCAGGAGGACAAAAAAACGCTAAACGGGAGTGATAAAGAAGAGGGGACAAAGGATGGTGGATAGCGAAGAAAAACAGCCTTTCCTGAGCCATCTTGAGGAACTGCGTAAAAGACTTGTCGTATGCGCAATTGGTGTGGGTGTCGGGTTTGGCATTGCCTATATCTTTTCCGAAAGGCTTTTTCAACTGTTGGTGGCCCCTCTTAAGGCTGTGTTGCCGGAGGGCGATCAACTGATTTTCACCAACCTGCCGGAAATGTTTTTTGCCTATCTCAAGGTGGCCTTTATTGCGGGTATCCTGGCTGCCGCTCCTTTAATCTTTTATGAATTGTGGATGTTCATCGCTCCGGGCCTTTATCAGAAAGAAAAGAAAATGGTGATCCCTTTTGTCGTATCTTCCACAATTCTGTTTGTTGGCGGAGCGCTCTTTGGCTATTTCGTCGTCTTTCCCTTTGGCTTTAAATTCTTCATCGGGTTTTCCAATGAAACCGTCAAGGCCCTGCCGTCTGTAAAGCAGTACTTTTCATTTTCCATGAAACTGCTCTTTGCGTTTGGTGCGGTCTTTGAACTCCCTGTTATTATCTTCTTCCTGTCGAAGATGGGAGTTGTTACTCCCCAGTTCCTGCGTCAAAAACGCAAGTACGCCATTTTGTTGACCTTTGCCCTGGGTGCCATACTGACGCCTCCGGATGTCATCACGCAATGTATGATGGCCGGACCCCTGATCATCCTTTATGAAATTGGAATCCTGGTTTCAAAAGTTGCTTACAAGAAAAAAGAAGAAGCGGAAGGTTCATCCGGTTAATGGGTGCCGAGAAACTGGACAGAAATGAAGTCGGTAGATAGGACGGTTGACGCAAGTCTTCAACCAACAAACAGTTTAATGGTACACGTTGAAATGTTTGCCCGAGATAGTCAAAAGGATTGCTTTTTTTTCCACCTCGCCAGAGGAATCAAATGATATACTCCCCGTAACGCCATCAAAATAGTAATAATTAAAGAGTGCGTCCTGAAGAATCCTTCTCGTTCGTACGTTCTCATCTGCAAAAACTTCCAACAAATATTTGATGGTGTCATATCCGGTAGCAGCCAGGATTCCGGGCACAGAATCAAAATTTGAATGATATTCCGCCACAAAGGCACTGACCCCTGCGTCATCGAGATCTTCAAAATATCCTGATGAAAAAATAGCCCCCTGGACATAATCTCCAGCCGTCTCTAACAACTGGGGAGACTGCCAGGCGCTTGTTCCTGCCAAAAGGACATTATGGACGTCATGATATACCAATTGGGGGGCAATCATAGCTACTTTCTGAAAATTGTCCGGTATAAAGACCATGTCAAAATCAATAATAGGCTGGGGTTCATCTGGAAATATTATACTTTCCTCTTCTTCAGGCGTTCTCAAGGCCAAGAGCTTTTGTGTCAAAGATTCGGGTCTTGGATAGAAAAGACCTGTCATCTTTTTTATTTGTTCGGCAAAATCGGTCTCATCTGTCTTATAGGTCTCCAAGGCCGTTACCATTCCGCCCAGTTCTTCTAATCTGTCCCAGAAGGCATTTAGAAAAAACCGGCCATAGGAATTATCCGGATAAAGGATGGCAAACCGCTTAAGACCCATTTGACGTATCGCCACATCTAAGAGTTTGTCTACCTCACGCAAGGGTGTCAGAAAATTTCGAAACACCATGGCCCCCTCTTCTGTGATCCCCTCCTTCTGTGTAAAGGTAATTATGGGAATCCCGAGTGTCTGGGCTCGCTTTGCTGAAGCCGTGGCTGCCCTGCTGGAGAGGGGCCCAATAACAGCAATCACTTTTTCATTGTTGGCCAGTTCTTCCAGAGCGTTTAGTGCAAGTTCGGGATCGCCCCTGGTATCCTTAATGACCAGTTCGAGATCAGGGGCATCTTCTTTTTCGTTGAATATCCCCATTGCTAGCTCGATTCCGTTCAGGACTTCCTGTCCGTAGATGGCAAAGGGGCCACTGAGGGGAAGGAGACACCCCAATACCCCTTTATTGACAGAAAGTTCTTCCTGAATACTCTCTAAAACCTGTCTCCCTGCCGACACCCAATATTGCTCCGAGGTGGATCGGATCAAGGCCATCGCTGCCATTTGCGATTTTTCAAGTTCGTTTTTTTCTAAATAAAGGACTGCCATCCTGTGGTAGATTTTTGGGGCGTAATCAGTCTCTGCAGCAATGTCTGCCAATTCTTCGAGTCCTTCTATCTCGATGGTCTTTATGCTGTCTTCCAGTTTTTCGTTGAGCTCTGCCTGTCTTTTTAGATTATCCACAAGCTCCGATTCCGCCCGAAGCCACCATTTAAAAGCCCCTGCGTTATCACCCAGTGCTTTAAGATTATTACCCATGAGCAAACACACGTCCCCTGTTAAAGCATGCCAGGGAAATTCATCAAGCCATTTGAGACACTCATCCATCGACGCCGTGTATTGACTCAGGGAATACAGGTGGCTGGCAATTTGAAAGTGTACAGCCGCTAATTCGGTATAATAAGGAAATTGTCGGGAAATTTTTCTCAGAAGGTCCAGGGCTTTCTCCTGTTGGCCGGTCTTGGCATATATCTCTGCCATGCGGTGCAGGGCCAGGGCTGAATTTTTGTCTTTGGGATATTGTTTCAGATAAGCCCCATAGGCTTCAAGTGCTTTATCCAATTCCCCCTCCTGCCAGTAGCTTTCGGCAAGGGCAAAATGGTCGGGCGGGATCTCCTCAAGCCCCTTTTTTTCCAAAGGGATTCTGGGTTGGCAGGCGGTGAAAAAAAAGGCTATCCCTAATATTAAAGAAAGGATAGCCTTTGTTAAAGAAATAGATCTAAACATTATTTTTTTACTTCTTCAAAATCGGCATCCACCACATCTTCATCAGTTTGAGCGTCCGCAGCGGATTCAGCACCTGCAGTACCTTCGGCCTGTGCCTGCTGCTGATTGGCCTGAGCATACATGGCCTCTGCCAGTTTGTGGGATGCCTGGGTCAATTCATCAGTCATCTTTTTTATTTCTTCTGTGTTATCGGTTTCCATGGCCTTTTTCAGATTTTCAATCGCCTGATTGATATTTCCTTTAGTCGCTTCATCCACCTTGTCTCCGGCCTCTTTAATAGACTTCTCAGTGGTATAGACCATAGAGTCAGCCATGTTTCGGGCATCTATAAGTTCCCGTTTCTTCTTGTCCTCCTCAGCGTGCATTTCCGCATCTTTTATAAGGCTGTCTATCTCCTCTTCACTCAGCCCACTTGAGGCGGTGATCTTAATGGATTGTTCTTTACCCGTTCCCATGTCTTTTGCAGAGACACTGACGATACCATTGGCGTCAATATCAAAAGTCACCTCAATTTGGGGCATACCCCGAGGGGCAGGCGGAATACCCACCAACTGAAACCGTCCGAGGGTCTTATTGTTGGCAGCCATCTCACGCTCTCCCTGGAGCACATGGATTTCAACAGCCGGTTGATTGTCGGCTGCAGTTGAAAAGATCTGACTTTTTTTCGTGGGAATGGTTGTATTTTTTTCGATCAGCCGGGTTGAAACACCGCCAAGGGTTTCAATCCCAAGGGAGAGCGGTGTTACATCCAAAAGAAGGACGTCCTTGACATCACCCGTTAATACCCCCCCCTGAATGGCCGCACCGACAGCAACTACCTCGTCGGGGTTCACGCCTTTGCTGGGTTCTTTACCGAAAATTTCCTTGACCTTTGCCTGCACCTTGGGCATTCGCGTCATACCACCCACCAGGATCACTTCATCGATATCACCCGCCTTGAGGTTGGCATCTTTCAATGCGGTGTTGCATGGGGCTACCACTTTAACAATCAGATCATCCACCAGGGCCTCTAACTTGGCGCGGGTCAATTTGATATTGAGGTGCTTGGGGCCACTGGCGTCCGCTGTTATAAACGGGAGATTGACATCCGTCTCCATAGAACCGGACAGCTCTATCTTGGCCTTCTCCCCACCTTCTTTTAACCTTTGGAGGGCCATCTTGTCATTCCGGAGATCAATACCCTGGTCTTTCTTGAATTCGTCTGCCAGATAGTCAATGATACGAAGGTCAAAATCCTCACCGCCAAGATGTGTATCCCCGTTGGTCGACTTGACCTCAAAAACACCGTCCCCGATCTCAAGAATGGATATATCAAAGGTGCCGCCTCCCAGATCAAATACCGCAATCTTTCGGTCTCCCTTTTTGTCCAGCCCAAAGGCAAGGGATGCCGCTGTCGGCTCATTTATAATCCTTTCCACTTTCAGACCAGCAATACGCCCGGCATCTTTAGTAGCTTGCCTCTGACTGTCATTGAAATAGGCGGGTACGGTGATCACGGCTTCGGCTACTTTTTCCCCGAGATAATCCTCTGCTGTCTCTCTCATCTTCTGGAGTATCATGGCAGAAATTTCAGCGGAGCTGTATTCCTTTCCCCTGATAGAAACACTGGCGTCTCCATTGGATGCCTTGCTGATTTTGTAAGGCAGGATCTTGATATCATTTTGCACCTCGGATGAATCGTACTTCCGACCGATAAGTCTCTTTACTGCAAAGACCGTATTTTCAGGGTTGGTAACGGCCTGACGCTTCGCTGTCTGACCTACCAGCCTTTCTCCTCCCTCAGTAAAGGCAACCATTGAAGGAGTTGTTCTGCTTCCCTCGGCATTGGCAATTACAACAGGGTCTCCACCCTCCATTACAGCGACGCACGAATTGGTTGTTCCTAAATCAATGCCTATTAATTTTCCCATTTTTTGCCTCCTTAAATCTACAGCATTTTTTAAATCGTTTAAACTATTTTTAGGGCGCGGTTTTGGACCCTAATCATCTATTCATCATTTTTACTCACAATAACCATAGCGGGACGGATGAGTCTTTCATTGAGCGTGTACCCTTTTTGGAGTTCCTGAATTACTGTACCGGGTTTCACTGAGTTGTCTTGAAGCTCTGAAACCGCCTCATGAAAATTGGGGTCAAAGGGCTCTCCCAGTGCTTTGACGGATTCCAGTCCCTCTTTTTCCAGGGTATCCATCAGCCCCTTCAACGTTAATTCCACACCTTCTCTGAGAACATCGAGGGAGTTGTTTTCTTTTGAATGGGAAATGGCCTTCTCGAGGTTATCCCCAACAGACAACAGTTTTTTTATCAGTGATTCGTTTGAGAACTTGTAAAGCTCCGTCTTTTCTTTCTGGAACCTCTTTTTCAGGTTATCAATCTCTGCCTGTGAGCGAACATAAAGATCAAAATTTTGGGCTGCAGTTTCCTGCACATCTTTAACCTTGTTGAGCAGCTGTCCCTTTGTCATTTTTTCTAAAGGTATTTCGAGCTCTTCAGGATCCCCCTCGGTGTCTTTTTCACTGGATTTGTCGTTCAATTCCTCCTGGGAATCTTCCTCAATCTTTTTTTCTTGGCTTTCCGCTGTCGTTACATCAACCTGGACCACAATCTGCTCCTGTGAAACGCAATCATTTTGATTTATAATGCTTAATTATAGACGAACTTTAAGCATCAGAAAAAGCTTTGTCAATGTGCCTACACAAGTTTTCATATCTTTTCTTGGCTTTTATCCGGCAGTTATTCTTGAGTCTTTTTGGGGGCCTTCAGACTATCAAAGGAAGGTCATGTGCGCTTCTTGAATCATACGCTATTTTGGAAAAGACGGGAGGTTTTATGAGTGTTTTTTTTCTATGATTTTTTTCAACGCTTCAATCAACTGTGGGGCATATTTTCTGGTGAGACGACGTGTCTCTGTGTCGTTAGAGCCGGTGGGCTTGATAAAAAGGCTATCCGCTCCGGCTCTGAACATGGCTACGGCATCATTAATCAATGATTTTCGGGTATAAAAAACTGCGGGGACACCCGGGTAATTTTTCCTTACCTGGCGCAGATTCCAAAGCCCGTATTTTCTGTTCTGGCCGATTCTGTCGCATACCTCCTCGAAAAGCCTTCTCCAGTCATCAACAATTGTAAACAACCGCTTTAGATATTCATTGGCCACGTCCCCTTTGAAATTATCCAGATCCTTATAAACATCATCCAAAGAAGAAAAATTGGAGATCTTTGTTTTGAGATCTTTTTTTGGCGAAATATGGGGGTCCCGCACGTCCTCATCCTTTCCCCAAAGATCAAGGAGAAAAAGTGCAGGCGCCCTTGTCCCCAGTTTCGCTCTTGCCTCCTCAAAGGTGTATGTCTGAACAAATTCCCATTCAGGGGCACTGGAGGCAATTTCATTCTGGACAAGATCGTGCTCAAACCCGGAGTCATCAATAAAACAAATAATAGGCCTCATTATTCCAGTCCATGCCCCGTCAGTCTCTCCAGGGCCTCAAGGTATTTTGCCCTAGTTTTCTCTATGATTTGAGACGGCAATTCAGGCGGGGGTGGCTGCTTGGGCCATTTTATCTCAAGAAGATAATCCCTCAGAAACTGTTTATCAAAACTCTTTTGAGGGCCTCCGGGACGATATGAATCCATGGGCCAGAATCTTGATGAATCTGGCGTAAGCACTTCATCTATCAGAATCAACCGGTCATCCTTGATTCCAAACTCAAACTTGGTGTCCGCCACAATGATTCCTTTTTCCGCAGCAAGGGCCCTGCCGAATTCGTAAATCTGGAGGCTCAGGTTTTGTACCTTCTCCGCGGTTTCCTCTCCCATAAGCCTTACGGCCTCTTCAAAGGTGATATTTTCATCGTGCATGCCGTCTTCTGCCTTTGTGGAAGGTGTGAAAATGGGCTCGGGCAACTTTTGGGACTCCTTGAGCCCTTCGGGCAACGAAATACCGCAGATGCTCCCGTTTGACAGGTAGTCCTTCCAACCCGAGCCAGATATATATCCCCTGACAATACATTCAACAGGTAAGGGTTTTGCCTTTTTTACCAGCATACTTCGACCCTCAAGTGCTTTTCTGTGCTTCTGGCAATTTTCAGGATATTCAACCGGATTGCTGCTGATCAGATGGTTTTCTACAATAGATTCCAGCTGTTTGAACCAGAACAAAGAAATGTTAGTCAGGATTTTACCCTTATCGGGAATCGGATCTGCCATGACCACGTCAAATGCCGACATGCGATCACTTGCCACAATCAGCAGTTGGTCCCCAATCTCATAAATGTCTCTCACTTTTCCCCGCTTTACAAGATTGATCCCTTCAAAATCGGTTTCTTTTAATACATCTGAGGTCATCGTCTATCTCCTTAAATTTTATTTAATCCGCCAGAGGCGGACGAGAGGTAATTTCCCGCTTGTGGCGTTTCATTGCCTTTATAGATACCCCGCTGCTCTGCGGCGGGGTAGTTCATTCCCTAATTATTTGTAGCAGAGCTCTGCTTAGATATTTTTCTCCATCATTTTTTTATCAGGGGACCTTTTGCTCAGCCCCTGTTATTTCCTGATCAGTTTTTTCATCAGGAGCTTTCTCATTTTCCATACACGCCTGACGGACCGGCGGGTGAGTATTGAGTTTTCGCAAGTAGGTCCTGTAGTACCCTAAGACACGGTTTCGAAATTGAATCGTCTCGGCATATGGAGGAATCCCTTTGTATTGTTTGACCCGATTTGGTCCTGCATTATATGAAGCCAGGGCCAGACTGATATCCCCATTTTGTTGCTTCATAAGGCTTGCAAAGTACTTAAACCCGTATTTTATTGCCTTTTCCGGGTCCAAACGATCGTCCGTTTCATTTTTCAGCACTTCTCTTTTGTAGCGGGCATACAACCTGGTCCGTCTCTCTTTGTATTTCAGGGCGTCTTTCATCAATTCCCTGGCACGCCTCGCAGATTCCAGGTTATGATTGTCTTTTATTTCAAGGATTAGCTTTCTGGCCCGGTGTTTTAAATTCCGCTCGCGGCCCATAAAGGCCCCTGCCTCATTAAAGTAGGGGGGCTCAAAAATATTCTTCATACCCAAGCCCCTTGCCGTCCTTGGCATAATCTGGGTAAGACCAACTGCGCCAACCTGTGACACGGAACGAGGAATAAATCTGGACTCCTGCTTTATTAGGGCTAAAAACAACAAGGGATCTACAAAATATTTGGTGTTTTTATATTTCTCCGTTAGGGGTTCTACAAGGGGAATATAGCGAGACTCGGCCCTTCCCAGGGTATGCTTCCATCGGGTATCCGGATTCGATGCGCTGCTATTGTTTCGTCTGTCAAGATCAAAACGGTCTATGGTTTTTTGACTCGCCTTTTCCCGGAATTCGTAGACCACATGATTTACAAATCTTATATTCTCGACGGTTAAAGACCCATTAGCTTCATTGAGATTTTGACATTTGTTGTAGAAGAGACCCAGGGCGTCCCTCAGGTTACAAGAGGCCCGCTTAAGACACTCTATCAGAAGTTTTTCCAGCAACTTGGAGCAGATATTTTGGTTCAGCCTGTCATCAACTTTCGCGGTCAATTTTGACCGATAGGCCATCATTCGTTCCCTGGCAGAATCAAGTGCTGTATTGTATTCAAGACCCAATTCACTCAATTTTTTGATATGCTCACCGGGAAATTTCTCTTTTTCCTGTGTGATCAATGTGTCATCGACTCTTTCAAGGAGTTCGCCAGCTTTTTTTAACAGCGCCCTTGCTTCAAGGTATTCCTTATCCATCAGGACCTTGAGATCAAAGGCGCGCCCAATTTCGGGCCGGATCTTCAGGATCCCCTCCTCCCCCTTATAGGATCCATCATCCAGACTTTTTTGAACAAGATCCAGGTTATACGCAATAATGCTGTTTTTGAGTAGTGAAAGATCAGCACTGGCAGGGAGCGGGAAAGTGAGAAAGAGTGCTGTCATAAAAATGGCAGCCAGTGTCATAGATATCGCGGGTGGGAGTGATGTTTTCAAATTTTTCCTTTCAAAAGCCAAAGGGAGTGGCTCACCTCAAAAATGTTAAGAATGCAGAAGGGGGATTTTTCTATAGCTATATGCCTCAAGGCATATATCTCAATAATAGCTTCTATATCAGAACGAAAATGGAATTTGAAGTCAATTATCGATTGATCTCCCCCAATAGCGGCGGGATACCAAAAAAGAAAATAAATTATGTGATAACAGAAAGTTATAAGCGTTGGACATATAAATTTGATTTTTCCGACCTCGCAAATTTCTTACTGGCACTTTTTTTGCTTGTGTAATAAGTCAGTCCAAAAAAGCCCTAAATCACAAATGGGTCTTGAATTCACGAGGCTATCGGGTGGTGCTAAAGCTCAAAATTTTTTTTCGGGGAGTTCAATGATTAATAGTGGTGCCCTCTTATTTTTTCAACGCACCCGGTAGTTTCATCCAACAGGAGGAAAATTGCATGCGATCTTTAATTGTTTCCAAAAAAACCATCATGTTAATCAGCATACTTCTTTTAAGCGGCCTTTTTGTTTGCAGCGATATACTGGCATACGACTTCACCGATTGGTATCATGGCGCCTCTGGGTACGAGGATGCCCTGGACGAAGTCATAGAGGCGGAGAAGCCTTTAATCCTCTATTTTCATCGTGAGGATTGTAAATGGTGCGAAAAGCTAGAGAGTGAATATTTTGCGTCTGACAAGATGGATCAATTCATAACCAATATTCCAAGAGTTGAAATCAGCTCGGCCAAAGAGGCCGCTGAGAAGGCACTCTACAATAAATATGGCGTTACCAGGGTTCCGGCATTCTTTGTGTTAATACCCTCCATAGATTCTACTAAACCGGCTAAACGCATATCGCCTTTTATAAATGGCAAGCACAAGACAACCGATGCATTTGTCGATGCGATTAAAAACCGGATAACATATAAATATAACAATAAAGGATATACGCTTTTCAAGAATAAACAATATGAAGAGGCAATTAAATACTATGAAATGAGTCTGAATTTCGATTCGAGAAATGTTTACGCGTATTATGCAATGGGGTTGGTCTATCACACGATCGGTTATAATCAGAAAGACCCAGACCTTTTCGAAAAAGCCGAAGAAAATTTTTCCAAGGCCCTTGAAATAGATCCGAATCATCAGGAAAGTCTAAAGGGGTTGGACAATCTCCGGAAAGGTAAGATTCAGTAAAAAAAATTGAAAATTTTCCATTCACCCGGTTTAAAAGATTAGCCTTACAGTCGATTTTGAAGGTGATAGTATGAAAAAAATGGTTTTATTTACCCTTATGGGGTTACTGTTTGGTTCCTCTATCCTTTTCTCCTGTTCCGATAACAAAAAGGCAGAATCAGAAAAAGGAAAATTTGAAGCGGTTACCGACAAAACCGCAAAAGACGTGGCAGGCAGGATTCTTGCCCCAATGGAAAAAGCACGTTCCGCCAAGGATCAGCAAGAAGATAGATTCAGTGATATGGATGAAAGTGTAAAAGAACGGTGATATCGGTGTAGGCGATTGCTATTAAGGGGAGCATTAAATAGATGTCATGAGCTGAGCACATGTCATAAATATTTTTTTACAACCTGTGATTAATTTCGTTCTCAGCCATCCTAGGAGGCTGTCCGAGAACGGCTATTTTTTCCAATCCCTACGTCAGACTCAAATTATAATCCTCAAAATACTTCAATGTATTCCTGTGGTTATAATTCTCGCCTTCCTTGATCTTGGAAAAAATCTCTCGTTCTCAGCCATCCTCCTAAGCTTAATTTCCCCGAAAAAAATCATTTTAAAAAGCCTCATCTTTCATTTTTGAATCATACCGTCGAGTTTAAGTTTGTCTGCTTTTTTAGCCCCTTAACCACCGGGTCATACGAGTCATCAATCATGGCGAATAATTCATGTTTTGGAATGGATCCATCGAAGGTAATCGTGTTCCCAAAGAGACTTCCTCATAGGCTCCCCCTTTGTTGAGTAGATATTTGCGGATGGATTCAAATTGCATTGTGTTGTTTTATTTCTTATACCTGATGAAAGCCCATTAAAAATTATCAATAAAGTTCATACTTCGCCAACCGGCCATCAAGTCCACCATTAGAGAGCGGTTTCTTCCACGCCGGCTTCAAACCGATGGTTTTTATGTACTTCCGTTCTCCAAAATAAATAAAGGCCGTCGAACCCCTGCAACGCTGTTTCAGAAAATCACCAAATCTCTTGTAGAAACGGCCAAGGTCCATACCTAAACCCGTTCTGATTCCGTATGGAGGATTGCATAGGATCGTTTTCCCTTGGATTTTTTTGATATTGAAAACGTCATGTTGTTCAATTTTGATGACATTTTTTTTGTCAATCAATGCGCAATTGTGGATCGAAGATTTGATGGCTTCCAACGATATGTCGCTGCCCGCAATGAAACCTTTGGGTATGGGTATTATTTTTTGTATCCCTTGATTTGTGACCCGGCTCCAGAGCGAAGAATCAAAATCGGGCAGTCTTTCAAACCCGAATTTTTTGCGTAGAATTGCTGATGGGGTGTGGGAGGCATGCATATAGCCCTCGCAGAGCAGCGTACCTGATCCGCAAAATGGATCGTATAGGGGTAATGCCCCATCCCATCCTGAGAATTTTATAATGGCTGCTGCCAGTGTCTCAACCATAGGTGCCCGCACGGATTTATGGCGATACCCGCGCCTGTGCAGAGAGCCACCGGAAGTATCGAGGCTGATCGTCGCTTGATTTTTCTCAATATGCAGGTTTATCCATAAATCAGGGTTTCTTGTGTCAATTGAAGGTCGCTCACCTGTACGGGCGCGAAAATAATCGACAATGGCATCTTTTAATCGGAGTGCGGCAAATTTCGAATGCCTGATGGCGCTATGCGACACGGTTGCAAAGACGGCGAATGTTTGGGACGGATTCAGAAAGTCTTCCCATTGGATTTCTGACGCCCTTTTGTACAAATACCTTTCGGAATGACAGGTAAAAAAGATCAAGGGGGCAAGAACACGATTGATCAGCCGGGAATGAAAATTAATTTCATAAAGTGTTTTAGACGTTGCCGTAAAATAGATGCCACGATAAATCTGTCTCGTCTCTTCCGCGCCCAAGGAATGAAGCTCGTCTTCAGCGATATCTTTTATGTCGTCCGCAACTTGTGCAAAATAGCGGTTGGTTTTTTGATAGTCATACGTCATGGTTAAACGATGTTTCTTTTGAGCATTGTTGCTGAAGCATGCGAATGAACAACCTGGCAGGGTGCACTCAGATTCCCGCTCCTTTGCCCTACAAGGCCGGGTAATGCGCACCCATCACATGCAGGGGATCCAGCAGCGTCAGTGTATTTCGAGAGCCAATTGTCTTCCAGTCCAGTTGGTCATATGAAATATATTTGGATGTCCATCCTAATGAGAGGTGGAGATGGGGTAAAATGTTGTGTTTGGACTCGATCGATTCGACCAGGGTGGCAATGATATCCCCTTTTTTTACGATACTGCCAACGTGAAGACCGCCGAGTGGATTTGTGTGGCCGTAAATCGTACAAAATCTGATGCTATCCTTGGTGTGGAGATCATGTTTTACAATCATAGACTTGCCTAAAAAATCATTGAAAATTCTGACAACCACCCCATCAACCATTGCCGGGATTTTTGTTTTCCCGTCAAGACAAAGAATTCTATCCTGCCGATCTTTGTACAGACATATATCTAGCCCCTCGTGAGGTTTATCCCGTTTCCCGTGATCGCCCCACCATTTGTCCAGCGAATTAAATAGCATGCCAGGCCGGAAGAACCACTCTTTGAAACCGCTTTCATCCAAGGCATTCACCCGGACAATCGATTGAGTGAATTGCATTTTTTTTAAAAAACGGATCTCGGGAGATATCATTTTTATGGGTCGAGGGGTATCTATCTTTTGAGTCCTTTATTAATTTTATGCTTTTTTTGTCTGTAGGGTTAGATGCTGAATCGGATTTCATCTGCCCGATATACGGGGGATGCTGATTTTGTATTCGCAGTTAAAACAACCCCCTTATGTCTTGCGAGACAAGTAGTGATGCCATAACATCCTTGCGGCAACCGAACGAAAAGGACGCCAGGTCTCAGCGACTTTGGATAGTGTAGCTGCCGCTGGATACTCATTAAGTTTCTTCACCTTTTGTACTGTATGGGCCAGCGCAATGTCCCCGGATGGCCAAACATCCGGTCTGCGTAAAGCCATCAAGAGATAGATATGTGCGGTCCAAGGACCGATGCCTTTAATTCGAGTGAGTGTATCAATCACTTCAGAATCATCCATTCTGGATACAGCCCTCAGATCAAGCCGGTCCCCAAGAATCGCTTCGGCAACATTAATGCAATATGCTGCTTTTTGCCGAGTGACCCCCAACGATCTCAAGTAGGATGAGCCCAATTCCGAAAACCGATCGGGTGTAAAGGGAGTCAGATGATCTAAGAGTCTGCGGTACATGGCCCTGGCTGAGGCAAGAGAGACCTGCTGTTCAAGGATAATGTGGATCAATGTCGAAAAACAAGGTTTTCTTTCCCAAAGGGGCGGTACGCCATTGGTCTCGAGGAGGCGTGCGAGATCGTTGTCGCGGGCGGCTAAATAAACTGTGCCTTCCCTTAAACTTGTCTTTGTTAATGATGGTATCATAAACACTCAGTTAGTGCCCGACCGAAAACTGTTATTTTTTCCAATCTCTGCGTCCCCGCTGAGCGGGATCTACGTTGCGCTTCGACAGGCTCAAATTATAGCCCGCCAGAGGCGGATAAATCGCCGAAATACTTCAAGTATTCCTGTGGTTATAATTTTCGCCTTCCTTGACCTTGGAAAAAATTCCAAGTTTTCGTTCAGACACTAATTACTCAGAGGTACTGACGCCTGACTTGTTCTTCGGAGCGCTCAGGCTGCACGGCGTAAGGACCTGGCATTTACCACAAACGTGGGTCGTATTTTCAAGGCCTTCGAGTTCCTTTGTCTGGGCAAGGTTGGATTTCAGCCGCTCCCAGCAAACGCTTCGGTCGATCCCCGATTCGGACACTGCTCCCATTGGGCAGCGTTTGACGCACACAAGGCATGTATGGCCATTTTTGTGCAGGCATAGCTCTTTTTCTCTGACCAGAGGGCTGTCACCCAATTCGGCATCTGTCACCAAACTGCCTAAGCGCCCGGCGCACCCTAAGGGGGTAATAAGCTGGGCGTTTACCCCGAACCGTCCCAGGCCTGTAAGGTACCCCAGGTGTTTGTGAGACCATCGGGAAACGAGTTTTATGGGGTCAAAATTGTGTGTGGCCGGTGTCAATTCTGCGTTGTATCCCCGGTCCTCAAGATAATTCTGAATATGTTCGCACGCGCTGTTGATGAGCCGATTTGTGGCTTCATAGGCAAGCCCCCAATTCCGGCAGGGGATTTTCCCTTTGTTGTTTTCAACCACCAGCTCTTTTACAAATGGCACAAAAAAAACCACCACCGATTTGGCAAAGGGTAATAGATCCCGTGGGAGGACGTGATCCATCGCCGCGATTTGAGGCAGGATATCGAACCGGTCGTCTGCTTTTGCTGTTGCCAGAATCGGTTTTCGCCATATGTTTTGTACCCTGTTTTTTCCGGGATACACTGTTACGTAATCTTCAATCAGCATTCTAAGATCATCTGGTTGTACTGATTTTTCCATGATTTCCTCTTTATATATCGAATATACCTCATCGCCTAAAAATCCGTGTGGTTTTTTTGTCTGTGATACAAAAATTTTTAAAGCACATGCTAACCCGACTAAATTTAGATCATCTCAGATGCAACTCCATATACTTTGTTGTTCGATCCGGATTAAAACGGTAGGGCTCGATTTCCTTGAACCCCAGCTTTTTATAAAGTCTCATTGCTGCTTTCATCCGTCCCAAGGTGTCCAGTCTCATTTTGTTATACCCCAGATGCATTGCCTCTTGAATGAGTGTGGTGCACAAAGTTCGACCAACCCCCTTGCGTTTGAATGCGTCATAGACAAATAGTCGCTTCATCTCACAAACGCCGGCTTCAATCGGCCTTAGACCTACCCCGCCCCCCAACCCACCTTCATGCCATGCAAGAAGTAACAATCCATTTGGAAGACCATACATCGAAGGAAAATTCGCTAATTCTTCATCGATATCCTGGAAGGACAAATCCATGTTGAGCCAGCGAATATAGTCCTTTGTTATCTTCATGGCAGAGGAGAAATCGGATTCCGTTAAGCAGTGTTTGATTTCAACCATATTGCTTTCCTGGGTAATATCACTAATCAGCCCCGTGGGTTTATGCGTTGGGTGAATCCGTGTGATTCGGCAATCCTTGAATTCAATTTTTACTGCCCGGTATTGGATCCCCCGAGTCACGCTCAGCAACGGCCTGTTTAAACCCCACTTCCTCCGTACGTTGCTTAAACCAAACGCCTTCAGGGCTGTGTCTGGCCATGCCATCAAAAAGTGTTGCGATTGTTTGAGTACTGGCCAGCCCCATATTTTCGTATGCCTGATTGACCATCATTTTCATCATCATGAGTTGATTCTTTGGTACACCTTTAATTCGATTCGTCAGCTGATGAACCACTTTATCCAGTTTTTTTAGTGGCACTGACTTGAAAATAAGTCCAATTTCCGCCGCTTTTTCTCCGGATATCAAATCTCCAGTAAACAGCATCTGTTTAGCCTTTTCCGCGCCTAACCGGTACACCCACATGGCTGTGGTCGGACAGCCCCAGACACGCGAAGGAGGATAACCGATACGCGCTTTTTCGTTCATGATAATAATGTCACTGCACAAAGCAATATCACTCCCTCCGGCAACCGCATCGCCATGAACACGGGCGATTACGGGTTTATGACATCGCCAGATCGACATAAAATTCTGGGTACAGCGACTCATAAAATTATAGTCAATCATAGGGTCCCATGGCATCTCCTGGATAGCTGGATTGGCGCCTGGTTTCTCCGCGTAGGCCTTTAAATCATAGCCACCACAAAACCCACGTCCCGCGCCTGTCAGCACAACAACATGAGCAGAATTATCATTATTGGCATGACCAAAAGCCTTAGCTATGTCCTCCGGCATGGTTTCACTAATTGCATTAAACCGTTCAGGACGATTTAATGTAATTGTGGCCACCCGGTCCTCCGATTCATACAAAACCGTACCAAAATTCATCATCAAAATTCTCCTTTAAGGGTATGGGTGAGCAAGTTATTTCAATGGTGTTTTCCCCGCACCAGTCTCTAAATGCCACGGTCCGCCGTTTGTTTTCAAAATTTTACCCCAATTGAGCATTTTTGCTCAATTGGGGTGTTACTGTGCAGTGCTGTGGAATAAGGGTCAACCGTAAGCGGTTGTTCGGTGTTGACCTGGTAATACATCAGTGAATAGGAGGCCATCACGAGATACTGTTTCTCCTACCTCGATATTAATTGCACTTTTGAACATGGGGCCGTCAAAGGCAAAACTATGAAACTCACCATTTTCACCACAGGGGTCTACGCTGGCCGGAACCAACTCCAGAAATAATGCGTTATATTCTTTACCGGCAAGGGCCGATGGCATGATTTTGGGATCAATACACGTCACTATTGCCCTGAGGCCGTGTTTCACCATCTCTTTAGATAACATTTCAGTATCCTTGCCCCAAAGAGGAAAGATGGGTGTAATTCCCGTGCCCTCCAAATTTTTCTCTCTATATTTGCGTATATCTTCAAGATATAGATCGCCAAATGCGATACAGTCAATTCCCTGTTCTTTTACTTGCGCTATGAATGCAGCCATTATGGTGTCATATTTCGCATTAGTGCACGGATAGGGTATGGGTATTAATTGAATCGGAAGACCCACACTTTCTGCCTGTTGTTGTACCAGTTCATTCCTTACTGCGTGCATAGCAACGCGCTTAAACTCCTGATTGACGGTGGTGAAAAGGCCGACGATGTCGATTTCAGACTGTTGACGAAGAACATAAAGCGCCCAGGCGATATCTTTTCCACTACTCCATGACAATAAAGTTCGCTTTTTCATGTTGTTCCTATATGCCTAACGCTGAGGCTGAGAGGTGCGACGTAAGGCGCGTCCCACCCAAGCCGTTTGTCAGCGGTGAGATTAGAATCCAAGCCTCCTTTTCTTTGGGGGTGGCTCAGGATTCAACAGCCGTTTGATTAGATTCACCAACTCGACAATTGGTTCATCATGATCGATTAAACGCTTTTCAATTTGTGAAATTTTTCGTTGCAACTCTTTGCGGCCGGCAATGAATTGCCTTAATTTTATAAAGGCACGCACGATAAAAACGCTGACTTCGATTGCCCTTGGTGTGTTAAGAACGCTGGCTGCCATGATTGCTCCATGTCCGGTGAAAGTATATGGTAATGATCTGGAATATTTAAGGTTTTCGAGGTGGTCGCAATTTGCGACCACCTCTGATTTTTCGATTTTGGTTAGCTGGAACATGAAATCATAAGGAAACCGATTCGCATTCCTTTTAACCTGCTCATTTAGCCTTTTAGTTGGCACACCATAAAATCCTGCCAAGTCTGCGTCAATAATGACCTTCTTACTCTGATAAGAAGTATCCTATTTTCGATTTTCCCCAAAGGAATTATTGATTTGCCTTTAGCCATTTATTATCCCTATTTCATCTACCCATCTGGTCGCATTCTGCGACTACGATTCTTACAATAACCATTAAATATTAAGAATATATTCAAAGTTATTGACTATTAAAATGTTTATTATTGATTCTTTTCATTTTTGAACATAGCATAATTTATTATGGAAAATCAATAAGTTTGTAAACCTAGGAAACCCCGAAAACCCCTGGATCAGGTACGCGATATTATACGCTGAAATACTACGCCTACCGTACCGTGCGTACCCATCAGGTTGGGTCAAAAGCCTGCTTGATATGCTTGAATAAATTTCAGGACGGAAAACCTGATGATATTTGTGGGGCTTTAGAAATTAAGGGAGCGCTATTCAAAGGAACGATCTTTTACGGATAATGATCTGATTTTCATAATTAATCTTCCGTTTTTGGTTTAAATGACTTAGGATAAGGACCCTCTTGTGCCGAGACAATAGGGTTCGTCCGGTTAATGAGAACCGCGAAACTGATCAGAAATGAAGTTGGCAGGTGGGGAGGTTGAAGCAGTCTTTTCTTCGATTTCGGGCTTCTCGGCCTGGTGATTTCAGGCAGTTATGGGCGGGTGATGCCTCCCCCCTCCGCTGTTCACCGCCGTTCCTTCGGAACGACGGTGCCAGGGGGTCCCCCATCCCATAACAACCTGAAATCACGAAGGCCTTCCAGCAGTCACTCCGAAAAGACCGCTTCAACCTCCAACATCACAACCGTTTGTTGTTTTGAG
>Ga0272443_10001408_pt1 | contig 35331 bp, 26 predicted proteins | sample SSMAcet12_FD_193581 | JGI IMG/M metagenome (GOLD analysis project Ga0272443, IMG submission 193581) | Marine sediment archaeal communities from Little Sippewissett salt marsh, Falmouth, MA, United States - SSM-Acet-12 | ecosystem: Environmental > Aquatic > Marine > Wetlands > Sediment ... | reverse complement strand
ATTAAAAGGAGACCCTTTAAGAAGTAAAACAGATACACCATTTAAGATCATCATCATTGCGATCGTAGAAAGAAAAGTCGGAATTTTCAATAAAGTAGCCAGGAATCCATTCAAAAAACCAACACCTGCTCCGACAAGTATTCCAATAAAGATCGCCCAAATCCCTAAATGGGGTGTTGCCATGGCGGTTATGGCTCCTGTAAATGTGATACATGCTCCTACTGAAATATCGATACTTCCCATGATGATAATCATGGACATTCCCATTCCCGCAATCAAAAGAATCGACATTTGTTTCAAAAGATTTTGAATATTGGTAAATGATAGAAACGTCGGGAACTGGATTCCAAAAAACAGAAGCAATATAATCAGCAATATCGGCGTCCAATATTTTGCTATTTTTTCATTTTTGAATATAGTCATCCATTTATTAAACACACTGTCCACCCCATATTCATTTGGTTAGTAATATTTTTCCGCGTTTCTGCGAAAAAATGACAAGCGATATTGCCAATACAAGCAAAATCCCCTTCGTGATATCTTGCACATTTGATCCCACACCAAGGAGGTTCATCCCGTTATCAAACATCCCGATTAGAAGAACACCCAAGAGTGTTTTGATGAGTCCGCCGGATCCCCCCATGATGGATGTTCCGCCTACAACAACAGCGATAAGCGTGTTAAAAAGGTATTTGTCTCCCAATCGTGCCGGAGCCATTCCCAAATAGGAAGATAAAAGAATACAGGCGAAACCATTCAACAAACCGGAAAAACCAAAGGCAATAATTCTGTACTTATTGACATTGATTCCCATCTTTTTCAACGAGTCCTCATTGCTGCCAATGGCTTTGATATACATGCCCACTTTCGTGTTTTTGCTGATATAGACAAATATGAAAAAGATAATAAAACCCCAGAGTATGACATTGGGAAGCCCCGGAATGAGTTGACCTGTGGAAATCCAACTAAAATCCCTGTTTCTGATGGCAATGTTGTATCCATCTGTCAGGCCGGTTGCGATTCCTTTAAAAATAAACATCATGGCTAAAGTGATAATGAATGATGGTAGTTTTAACAAAACGATTAAAGAGCCATTTAACAGACCGGATAGAAGACCAAATACAATACCAAGTATGATCATCCATGGACCACCGTTAGGGAATAAAAAGGCAGCCATGATGGATGATGATGACAACATGGATCCCACTGAAAGATCGATGCTTCCCATCATGATTGGAAATGTTTCACCGGCAGCTACCAAAAGAAATACGGTTGAGATGGTTAATATTCCAGTGATATTTCTGATTCTTGAAAAAGGTGGAATCAGAATCGAAAAAATGATAAAAACAGCTGCCAAAAGCAAATAGGGTAAAATTGCCGTTAGTATTTCTAAACGCGTTTTTTTGGTTTTTTGAATTGTTGAAATCAAAAATGCCACTCCCTTGTTAAAAGGCAGGTTGTACTCCTTTTCAGGCAAAACAACCTGCCCTGTTATCAGTTAGTGCTTATAGTCCTTCTCCAAATCCCTTTATGTCAAAGCGATAAGGAACGTCGATAACTTCATGGACTAATTCATCATTTTCTGTTCTCTTTACGATATCGGCTCTTAGTTGTTCTTCCAAGTTGTTGGCTACGAATATGTAGTTATAAGGGGCACTGTCTACAGGGGGAATAACCCACGCTGCGTTAAAGTGATCCAGGTACATCTCGTATACTTCCTGGTATTCGCCGGATGCCATTGATTCTTTGTATTCATCGGGAATATCATAACCTCTTGGTTTGTCCAAATAGATCCAGTTTGTGAAACGATCCGGGTAAATAGGTACTAACAAGCCTTGTGGATCCCAATCATCCGGATGTAGTGTTCTGGACATCTTTTTCCAGTCGAAATCATATGGTCCATCTTGACAGAAGGTTTCGATGTACCACTCTACATTTGCTTCTGTGATACATACTTGCATAGTGGACATCATTGATTCAGGAACGGTTGGTCTCCAGCCATGCATTAAGTCATATACGGTGACAGCTTGTCGACCGGACATCCAGAAACCGTAGATGCCAAATACGGCATCAAGTCTACCTGTTTGAAGGTCTTTCATGTTTGATTTGTTCGCATCAGTTGTGACTTGAACGGCATCCAAGCCTGCTTCTTCAAATGCAACAGCAGATCCTACATTCATACTGGTGTTTGCGCCAAATACGCCATCAATTCTGTCCCCGAATTTTGCGATCCAGTCTTTTGTGATGGAATAACCCTTGTCTCGAACAAAATCTCCATATTCTTCAGCGATAACTGTGATATTTGGGAAGTTTTCCATTAAAGCTGCTTTATATCCTCTGACCCTGTCGTTTCCTGCTTTTGAACCTGGGAATCCCCATAATATACAGGTTTCACCTTCGCCATTCAAAAAACGGCCCATTTCGAGTCCACCGAGATACCCGTCAACATAGGCATCAGGTCCAATAAACTGTCCGTAATATGGACCGGCATCCAATGGTGTCCACCAGTCTGCTATTTCGAGTATATTTGCATAATACACCTTTTCTCTGTTAACAATGTTTGATGCCTGAATAACAGATTCGATAGTTGGTGAATACCCGAATATCATTCGAACGCCTGAGGCGGCAAATGATTCAATCTGGGAAAGGAATCTTTCCGGACTTCTGTCATCTGAAGCAGCAACGTAAACATTTCCAAGGGCTTCAACCGCTTCTCGTGCTCCTTTGTCAAATGTCAGGAAGAAATCATTGGCCATCTGAGCGTACGTACAAACCATTTTCTCTGCTGAAAAAGCACTAACAACACTAAAAATCAAAAAACAAATTAGAACAACAACCAGTTTACTTTTGAATTTCTGCATTAAAAAAACCTCCTTAGTAATTTCCCTTGTAGATAAGGGTTTTTTTTGATTTATAAGATTATTTTTACTTTATACTCCCCGCCAAAACCTTCTCCACAATAATCTGTTTTTAAAGCATGGAGCTGATCTTTAAAATATCTTTTTCCGATGGGTGTATCCCATTTTTGTCCGAAAGCTTCCGTTACATCGCTTCTTACTTCTCCCAACTTACCGTATCTGGGCATCAGACAAGGTGTAACACCGTCAACTGCAAACGGTGGATAATGCCATGTACCTTTATTCAAAAGGACGCCTTCGTTAGGTCCGATCAAAAATGCCCTTGTCTTCTCCGGTTCCGGTATTTTTGATGCCGGTGCAAGAACAAAAATGATTTGTTTGCCGCCCAACGGGAAGAAATATTCATAAGTCTCATAATGGACTTCAGTCCAATCAAGTATTTCACCCAATGGTTTTGGTTTAACAAACAACATGCCCATTGAAAAACGGTTGTCGGCACCATCCAGGTAAGGAATCAAATCCCAATAACCTTTCAGGATATCCATTTCAACTGCAGGCTTAACATCAATGGGATGAAGAGGGTATTGACCTACTTCTTTTTCTTCTTCTCTTCCAACGATTCTTCCAAATGTACTAAAATCTTTCATACTGACTTCGCTTAATCTTTCCAGCTTTACTTCAACTACGCTCATTATTTTCCCTCCTATTTTTGAGTTATCATTATTGTTCTGTATATTTATCGTTTAGTTAAAAAACAAAAAAGGTGCCCTTTTAAAGGCACCTTTACCATCTTTATTCAAACGTATCTGCCATAGATCCGTTTTGATATTCAGTTGTATGAATAATCCTATAACATAAGTTGATTGGAAGTCAAATCTGTTTATCGTTTATAAAAGATCATTAACGTTGATTATTGGTAATTAGACACAAAATACTTTCAATTACTTTGATGTTTGTTAAAAATTGATTATCTTTAATTCCCCAGGTTCAGAGATAGTAATTTATCAGCGGCAATAATATCTTTTGCTATTTCCACCATTTTTTTATTACGGCTTGTACTCATTTTCTGGAGCAATTTCATGGATTCAGCCTCTTTGATGTTGTTTTTTTCCATAAGGATCCCTTTAGCTTTCTCTATAAATTTTCTTGATTCCAAGGCGTCTTCTTTTTCTTTCAATTGATTTTTTAATTTTGAATACTCATCAAATCTGCTCATAACGATTTCAATAGCGGGTTTGAGTTCGATTTCATCCACAGGCTTCACCAAATAGTAAAAAACACCGGCATCATTGGCGCGTTTGATCAGTTCCTTTTCGTTATATCCTGTTGTTATGATGGCCGGAATGTTGATTTTCCGGTTGATTTTTCGAATGGCCTCAATCCCGTCAAGGATTGGCATGTTGATATCTATAATCAACAAATCGGGCTCATATTCCAGGGCATATTCAACCGCCTGCTTTCCGTTGGTTGCTTCCGCGATAACTGAATACCCTAAATTTTCCAATACCTCTTTCAATCCCATTAAAACGATATATTCATCTTCGGCAATCAATATCCTCAACTTTTGCTCCATATTTACCTCCAAATCGATTTGTTAATCTTTATGCTTTTGATAGCAGAAGTTTTTCCTTAGGAATCTTAATTAATGCCATCGTTCCTTTATCCTGATAGATGTCAAAACTTCCTGAAAAATCGTTGATAACGATTGATTTGACTAAAAAAAGCCCCAAACTTTTCAATTCATGAATGCTGAAATCAGGGGGCAATCCTTTTCCGTTATCTTTTATGGATATATAAAAAACTTCTTCCAGCTCCTGACATGAAATATATATTTTTCCGTTTTCAATATTATCAAAAGCATGTTTGATACAGTTATTGATGAGCTCGTTGATAATCAGGGAAATACTGGTGGTTTTGTTATAGGGAATAAAGATATCCTGAAGGCAAAGAATGATCTCAGGTTTACCGTTCAGTACATAAAACGCCAAAAGGGCGTTGATCAGTTTTTTTACATTGACGATGCTTCTTCCCTCTTGGTCCTGACTTAACAAATCATGGATAATGGCAATGCTTTTTATTCTTGAGACTATGTCATCCAACAGAAGGTCGACATTGTGATATCCCTTTTTTTTATAGTTGTTTTTTTGCATCCTGATGATGGAAGTAATCGTTTGCAGATTGTTTTTAATCCGATGATGTGTTTCCTGGAGCATTGTGGATTTTCCCAGAAGTCTGGTGTTATCAATGGCAACCGCTGCTTGTCTTGCCAAGGTTTTCAAATAACGCAACTGTTTATCATTGTGTACAAAAATATCATCATAAGCGGCCTCTATCAAAGCGGTTTTGTTTGATCGAATTAATACAGGATAACAAAGAATCGTTTGACTGGTTGTATTTCGTTTAAACAAACCATGGAAATCACTATCTTTGGAATTTTTATAATAATAAGTGTTTTCTCTCATGATTTCCATAATGGTTTCAGGTTTCAACTGAGAAATTTGAAAGTCGTCTTCCGAATAAGAAATATGATCCATAATGGTTTGCGTACTGTCATCGATCAAATAAATACTACAACCTTTGGAATTCATGATTTTACAGGAATATTTGCATAACATCTTTAAGATATCATTGAGTTCATAATTGGAAGTCAAGTACTCTGTTGCGGTAAATATTGCATCTATTACTTCTTCGTTTTCCTCTTGGATCAGTTTCAGGTCTTTATCCATGTTTCTGTTGATATTGAAGCCGGACATCAACTGAAGCAGTTTGACGGGGTTTTTCTTTGCTTTATCCGCCGGCAGGATACCAACAATCTCTCCCTCAAACATAATGGAAATATTATCGGCAATTTGTAACCCTTCTTCCCATTTATCCGTGATATAGAGGATTCCCGTTCCGTTTTGTTTTAGTTTTTTCAACAAATCAAAAAAGATTTCTTTTGAATGTTTGGTCAGATTTTCTGTGGGTTCAAACATAACCACAACATCCGGTTGATAATAATAAAGCTTTGCGATTTCCAGAACCTTTTTATCTTCTGCGGTCAATTCGTGGATATAGGCTTTGATATCGATAGATATATTTAATTGATCAAATACTTCTTTCACTTGTTTTTTAAGGCGTAAATGGTTAATGGATTGAAAAAAATTCCTGTTGTTGTCTTTTATCAGAAAAAAATTTTCATAAACTCTCAATCCGTCGGCAAGCATGGGTTCCTTAATCAAAAAATTAAGTTCTGTTTTGCTAATATCCCCTACTTTGTAGGTGATATCCTTATCATTGAAGATGATACTGCCATTGAACTGTTTTTCTGTTCCTAAAAGAACATCTACAATAAGCCCTTTACCCACTCCTCTTTCGCCTATTATTGCGTGGACCTCTGATGGAGCAAGAGAAAGATTGACACTTTTTAAATTGACGGTATTGCCCGAAAAAGTACTTAGAGAGTTGATTTCCAACAGTTGATGACTCATCATCGCCTACTTTAATAAAATAAAAAAAATTTAAAACAACTTTCGAATTTAATTATAATGCATATTTTTAAAAATTGCAAATTATGAAAGTGATACCTTCTAAGTCAAGCCTTTATTGTTGATAAAGCTGACCCATTTCTTTTTAAGAATGTTATGAGCATAAACTATTAAGGGTTTTTAAAAATCTTTTCGACTATATAATTTAACAGAATTTTTGTAAAACAAAGTATTTTGGAGAATATACAAGTATTTTTCACGTAATATAGTTTATACGATGATATTCAATCATATTCGTTGATATTCCGGTTTGACTCAAAAGATTATTTGTTTTATTATCTTTCCAGAATCAGCAGTGTTTTCTTTTTTACAATTAAATAATTAATCGCGTCTATGGTAGATGGGATATAAATGGGTAATGAGTGCCTTTTTTTGAAGAAAAGGCACTTTTTTTATTGGTTTTTGGTAGCTAAATCTAATATAGTTAAGGAGGGTTTAAATGTTAAACGTATTTTATTGTGGAGATCAAGTCATGCTTATTACAACTTATGTGAAAGGGATGAACTCATGGACGGATGGAATTGTTCATGATGAAAGTGGCCATTTAAGAAAGGCTTTGGAATCAGATCCTGAGATTAATCTAACGTATCTGCCAACCAGTGAGGTACAGAGAAATTTCCCGAAACCTGATGAGCTGGATCAGTACGATGTCATTTTATTCAGTGATGTTGGAACCGATACCGTGATTATGTACGAAGATCGATTCAATAACTGCCCAATGGGTCCGGATAGATTGGGTGCATTAAAAGAATGGACTAAAAAAGGCGGTGGGTTCTGCGGTGTAGGCGGTTGGTTATCCTTCGGAGGCATGTTTGGTATGGCAAAATGGCACAAGACAGCTGTAGAAGAGATTTTACCCGTTACTTGTTACCCCTATGATGACCGAGTTGAAATTTCTGAAGGAATGGTTCCCAACATTATTGAAAAATCTCATCCTTTATTTAACGGTGTTGATTTTGAAAACGCTCCACCACTTTTTTCCGGTTACAATGAAATTAAAGCAAAACCGGAAGGAAAGATCTTAGCAGAATATAAAGGTGATCCCATTATTGTTACAGGTGATTTTGGTAAGGGTAGAACACTTGCTTTTGCGACTGATCCGGCACCACATTGGGGCAGAGGAATGGTTGAATGGGGTGATTACAGACAGTTCTGGGTTAATGTAGTGAAATGGCTTGGAGGAAAATAAGATGAAGAAGATCATCAACAGTACGGATACTCTGATTACTGAAATGATTAACGGTATCACGAAAGCGTTTCCTGACACTTTCAAGAGGATTGATGATGAAAAACGGGCAGTTGTCTATACTAAATCCCCTATTAAAGAGAAGGTGGGGATTGCGACAGGTGGAGGATCGGGTCACTTACCTTTGTTTTTAGGTTATATCGGAGAAAATATGATCGATGGAGCCGCTATTGGTGAGGTTTTCTCATCCCCTTCCGTATCCGAGATGTATGCTGTAACGAAGGCTATTTCAAGTGGCAAGGGTGTTTTGTACTTATATGGCAATTACAGTGGGGACATCATGAATTTTGATATGGCTGCTGAAATGGCTGCAGATGACGGTATTCCAGTTGAAACCTGTATTGGTGCTGATGATGTAGCTTCAGCTCCAAAGGAAGAAAAGGAAAACAGGCGAGGTATAGCCGGTATTTTGTTCGGTTATAAAATTGCCGGTGCTAAAGCCGCAAAAGGAGCTTCTTTAAAAGAAGTTAAAGCAACAACAGATGCAGCGTTGGAAAATGTACGAACGATGGGTGTTGCATTATCCCCTTGTACTATTCCGGCTGCTGGTGTTCCCACTTTCGAAATCGGTGAGGATGAAATGGAAATTGGAATGGGGATTCACGGTGAAAAGGGAATAGAAAGAGGAAAACTCAAGACAGCCAATGAGATAACGGATTATCTTATGGAACGAATTATTGAGGATTTACCTTATCGGAAAGATGATGAAGTGGCTGTTCTTGTCAACGGATTAGGCGCAACTGCACCACAGGAATTATACATTGTGTTTAATCGTGTAGAAGAAATTTTAAGTAAAAAAGGCATCAAAATTTATAGAAATTATGTTGGCGAATACGCGACATCAATGGAGATGAAAGGATTATCGGTCTCACTCTTTAAATTAACTGATGAATTTAAAGAATTATTGGATATGCCCGTTAAAACGCCAATGTTACTGCAGCAGTTTTAAAAAAGGAGTCAATCAATCTCATGCAAAATACAATAACAGCCAAGGAAATGAAGAACATTTTATTGCATATCTCCCAACAAATGATCAATCAACATATTGATGAGATCAGAGAGCTGGATGCGGCAATCGGAGATGGAGACCTTGGAATAACAATCAAAAAAGGGTCTCAGGCATTAATAAATCAGCTGGAAAAAGTAGATGTAACGAATGTTGGATCGGTTTTAAAAAAAGCCGGGATGATTTTTACCGAAGCAAACCCTTCAACTTTTTCCGTGCTTGGTGGAACGGCATTAATGTATGCAGGCAAGGTTGTAAATGGCAAAGAATCCATAACGATGGATGATGTCTCTGAAATGATTCGTTCCGCTCAGGAAGGGATAGAAAAAAGAGGAAAAGCACAAGTTGGTGAAAAAACAATGCTGGATGCTTTTAATGAGATTCAACTGATGTTTAAAGGAAATCAAGCGTTTGATTCATTAACAGCACTCTTTGAAAAAGTGACAGAAGCAGCTGAAAAAGGGATGTTAAAAACGAAAGAGATGATTGCGAAAAAAGGAAGGGCGAAAGCCTTCGGGCAAAGAACTGTTGGAGAAGTTGATCCGGGAGCAAAAGTAACCTTTTTCTTTTTTAGTGAGTTCTATCATTACCTAAAAAATAAGGAGTGAAAAGCATGAAAAAGCTAATCGTTGTAAGTGTTCTATTGTTGGTCGTTTTTGCAGCATCAATGGCTTTTGCAGAGGAATATGCAAAAGATGTAACAGTCGCTATTTGTGGACATGGATTGGAAGCAGAGTCCTGTCAGAGAGACTATCAACAGGTTCAAATCGAGTGTGCCCACAGAGGTTGGGAAATGGTTGATGCAATGACTGTAAGAGATCCTGCGAAACAGCGCGAAACCATGGAAACCTTGATTGAAAAGAAAGTTGACGCAATCGTCATTATCTACTGGGATATGGAAGCTATCTCAGATTTGATCTTAAAAGCAAGAGATAATGGAATAGGTGTCTATTGTGTCGATACCGAATTAAGACCCGGAGTTATTGTCAGTTGTACACAAAACAACGCAGTAGCAGGTGCTTTAATGGCCTATTGGGGACTTGCCAGATTGAACGAAAGAGGAAAAGTCGCTATTATGAGTGGTAAATGGCATATTATGAGAAGAAGGGCTTATACAGCAGCTACTTTATTCGTAAGAGATTTTCCGGCAGTTGAATTAGTATCAGAAGAATTTCTCCCATTGGTCGGATATGAAAAAAGCGCATTGGACACAGCAACAAACTGGATGACGAAATACGGAGATGATCTGGATTGGATATTCTCCGGTTGGGATACTCCAGGACAATATGCTGCAAGAGCTATAGAACAAGCCGGTTACACAAGAGATGATATCTTTGTAACAGGTATCGATGGTGGATCATCTGTTTACTCCATGATCAGAAGTGGATCTCCATTTGCAGCAACAGTTAGTCAGCCATTTGAACTTTATGTTCACACGGTATTTGATGTGATCAATCAGGTGGAAATGGGAATCAATCCTGGAGACGAGGGTTCGTTAGTTCCTGCATCAAGGGTTATTTATGCGATGCCCGTTTTAACTGATGAAACCAATTGTCCGGAACCCGGTTCCTCAATTCATGCTGTATTTGATTATTACGGTCATGATCCTGACGATCCTGATGCCTGGTTTAACTGGCAAGATGCCGGCGGTCCATACGAGATTAAGGAATAATCGACTTTAAATTTAATATCGGAAGGCTCAAACCTTCCGATATTTTTCTTTAAAAGGGGTTATATATGATTGATAACGATGTGATATTGGAAGTAAAAGGGTTGACGAAGGAATTTCCTGGTGTTTTAGCTTTAGACAATGTGGATTATGACTTAAAAAAGGGAGAAATCCATGCAATTTGTGGTGAAAACGGTGCGGGAAAAAGTACCTTTTGTAATATCATCACAGGGATTTATCATCAAGATGCCGGCGATATTTTTTTAGAAGGAAGAAAAGTTGCGTTTAATCATCCGTCTGAAGCTTTAAAACTTGGAATTAGAATGGTTTATCAGGAACGAAACCTGATTCCCTATCTGACAGGTGCTCAAAATATTCTGTTAGGAGAAGAGCCCATCAAATCAAAGGTATTTGTAGATGAAAAAAAGATCATGTCCATTGCCAAAAACATTCAAAAAAAATATCAGCTCAATACACCTTTGGATGTACCTGTTTCTTATTTAAGTTCTGCACAAAGACAGTCTATTGAGATCTTAAGAGCTTTTTTATATCAGCCGAAAATCTTATTATTAGATGAACCTACCTCAAGTTTGACAGAGTCTGAGGCAAATTCTTTGTTTAGTGTATTAAAAAGAATCAAAGAAGAGGGCGTTGCAGTTGTTTTGATTACTCATAAAATGGAAGAAGTTTTCCAAAACGCAGACAGAATAACAATTTTTAGAAATGGGCAAAAAATTATCACGAGGGAGAAGAATGAAATTACCGAAAATGAATGCATTAAATACATGGTCAATAGAAATATAAACGAGCTTTACCCCAAAATAACGCCTAATGCTAAAGATATTCTGTTAGAAATCACTGATTTGTCAGATAAAGTTTTTCTGAAAAATATCAACTTTTCATTACGAAAAGGGGAAGTGCTTGGTTTCTACGGATTAATCGGTTCAGGAAGAACGGAAACGGTTGAAGCCCTTTATGGATTACGCGAAATTAAAACAGGAACAATTCACTTGGAAAACAAACAACTCATACCCGAAGTTCATCGAATGATGGACCATCATATTTATATTGTACCTGATGATCGAAAAGAAAAGGGACTATTCAACAGTTTCGATATAAAAGGGAATCTTTCAGTTTCTTTTATTGATCAATTTACAAGGATTTTCGGATTAATAAATAAAAGAAAAGAAAAAAAGATTGCTCGAAAGGCCGCCGAAAGTGATGTGTTAAGGATTAAGTATGTGAGTTTGGATCAGCAGATTGACCAGTTGAGCGGGGGTAACCAACAAAAAGTCATCATCAGCAGATGGATAAACCAGGAAAAGATAACAGCCTTAATTCTCGATGAACCAACCATCGGTATTGATGTTGGAACAAAATACGAGATATACAAAATGATACGACAGTTGGCTGAAGAGAGGGATGTAGCGATAATTTTCATTTCTTCCGAGTTACCTGAATTAACGGGTGTTTGTGATCGAATTTATGTTTTTAAAGAAGGCTCAATAAATGGTGAATTCATGAGGGATGAATTTGACAGTGAAAAAATCCTGGAATATGCTTTATGATTAAGGAGGATTAATCTTGACTTTAAACAAAAATTATACGGTTATTTTAAGAAGATACGGTGTGTTATTTGCTTTGGCGGTTGTCTTTTTAATTTTTTCGATTATGGAACCCTCATTTTATAGCCTTCGAAATGTGCTCTCTATCATTAGACAAGCCAGCATCACCGGTATATTGGCAATTGGTTTAACAACCGTCGTTATTGCCGGGGAGTTTGATATGTCTTTTGCGTCCTTAGCAGGTTTTTCGGGCGTACTGAGTGTTATTTTGATGGGGAAATTAATGTTTGGGGCCATGGCTGCCTGGGGAGTTGCATTGGCAGCGGCTTTAGGGATTGGAGTGATTAATGGTCTTATTGTTGTATTTCTTGGTGTTCCGGCAGTTATAGAAACAATAGGAATGATGACATTGTTGGCCGGGGTTTCGAAATGGTTAACGGACGGATCAACCTATTATTCCGCTTCATTCCCTGCGATATTACCCGCTTTGGGGCGCGCTATGGTCTTTGATGTCATCCCCAGTCCGGTTATCATTTTTGTCATTTTTATCGTAGTCTTTATTATTCTTTTAGAACATACCAAGATTGGAAGATATTTTCATGCAGCAGGAGGAAACCCGGAAGCTTCAAAACATGTGGGTATTAAAGTTAAAAAAGTGAAATTTATTTCTTTTCTTATTTCAGCTTTTACCGCCGGATTTGGTGGAATTATGCTTGGGTCACTTCTGGGTTCAGGAACTCCCGGAATGGGAGAAGGCTATATGATTCCTGGGATTAGTGCCATGTTTATTGGAGCGGTATTTTTGACTGATGGGGTTCCCAATATCTGGGGAACGATTATTGGCGCGCTTTTGCTTTCAGTGCTATCCAATGGTTTTGTCATGATCAATTTGCCATTCTACATGAAGGACATTGTCTATGGAGCGGTTCTAATCGGAGCGGTTAGTATGGTTGCCATATTCAAAAAGGGTAAAATACCCGGTGTAGATTTATTCTAGATCTTAAAAGTTTTTCTTCATGTAACTTACAAAAATAATAAGAAGGGCATCTACTGAAACAATGCCCTTCTTAAATTTAGTAACTGTTTATTTTTTGAAGATCCCTATATCTTAAATTTTTCAACCAATTCTGAAAGTCGTGACGCCAGACTATTTAGATTTTCTGCGGTTTCATTGATTCTTTCTGAAGATTCTGCCGTTTGCCTGACACCTGTTGCAATTTGTTCCATTTCCTCAGAAACAGTTGCCATGGATCTTGCCGAAGTATCCATAGCGGAGGCCATTTCTTCCGCAGAAGCACTTTGTTCCTGAGCGGCTCCTGAAAGGGATTCCACTTTGTTGTTGACGTTAACCATGTACCCGGTGATCCTGTCAAATTCTTCCACCAGTATTTTTGTTCCTTCATTTAATTCGTTATAGTATTCTACTGTCTTTTTAACAGCCTGATTGGCATTTCCTGCTCCTTCGTCAATTTGGTGAAGGATATTGGCGATATTTGAAGATGCTTGTTTGCTTTCCTCAGCCAGTTTCCTGATTTCGTCGGCAACAACTGCAAAACCTTTTCCGGCTTCCCCTGCTCTTGCAGCTTCAATGGCTGCGTTTAATGCTAAGAGATTAGTCTGTTCTGCGATGGAAGAGATGGTGTTTACGATTTCCTGAACGTTTGTGGCTTTTTCGGCTACACTCATCACTAGTTCGGTAGCTGTCCGGTTTTGTTCTCCGACTGTTTTCATCCTGTTTTGTTGTTTGACCAATTCTTTCTGACCGTTTTTAACGGCCTTTTCCGTATCGTTGATATCAGCAGCTAATTCCTGGGAGTTCTTCGAAACTTCCTGTGCGCTGGCAGAAACCTCTTCAACCCCGGATGTGACTTCTTCAATGGATGCGGAAGTATTTTGAACGTTGGAATCCACCGTTTCCGATTGGGAAAGTAATTCTTCTGCGGTTGCACTGCCCTCCTGAGCCATTGCGGATAAATCTTCTGCTGTTTTATCTACGTTTTGGGTGGCTTCGTTGATGTTCTGCATGGCTTCTCTGATCTTTTGGGCCATATTTGTTAAATAAAGGGACATTTTACCGACTTCGTCTTGACTGGTCGTTTTAAATTCTACAGTTAAATCCCCGTTACCAAATTGCTCGATACTTTCTGCAAGTTTTTTGATTGGTGAAGCGATATTTTTTCCCAGGAAATAGGAAAGCGCAACGAAAACCAGTGCGATAGCAACGATGAAGATGATTATAAATCTTAACAAACTATTGGTGTCACTTTTAAGCTCTTTCAATGGGACAATAATACCCAGCGACCAATTTGGAGTGTTGGGAATGGGATTATAAATCACTTCCATTTTTATCCCTTCGGCATTGATCATGACTCCCTCTCCGGTTTCACCTCTTACCATCTTTTCTCCAATTTCCTCAAGATCCTTATATCCCTTTGTATTGGAATTCAAAAGATTAAAATTCATAGCCATGGATTCATCAGGATGTGCAACCAATTGACCATCACCATCCACCATGATCCCGTAGCCTTTTCCCCCTACGTTAAATGTTGATACAATGTTGGATAAGGTTTCCAAGGGAACCGTTCCGCCTAACATGCCGACTGTTTTCTCCTCATCATTTTTTATGGCAAAAGCCAAAACAAACGAAGGCAATCCGGTTGATATGGATACGACTGGATTGGAAATGACAAAGTCTTCTCCGGTCATAATCTTCTTAAAATAATCTCTTTGGGATAAATCGATGGGATTACCGTTAATATACCGACCTTTACCGGTGGTATCGACCTGGAAAACAGCGACAAATACATCACTGATATCCGCTTCCCGTTCTTTTAGGTTAGCGACTCCTTTGTCAATATTCATTTGCTGTAAGACCTTAGTTCCTCTCATCATTTCCAGACCCTTTGAAGTCTTAATAATCCATTCACTGATTTGTGCTGCCCTACCCTCTGTTATCTGCAAGGCATCTTCTATTAGAATGTCTTCTACTGTGCTGTCGACACGCAGGTAAATAAAAAGTGTCAGGATAGAAAGAGATACTATAGAAACAAGCAGTATCCATGTCATAATTCTCCATTTAATACTTTTGAATTTAAACAAAAGCACACACCCCCGTTTTAGTAATGTTGTAATTTCATTATACTATATTTAAACAGAGGCTGTATATAAACTTCTTTTTATGTATTTTTTGTGAATGCGCAATACTCTTCAAGTTGTTGTAAGAAAAGAAGTATTTAAAAAATCTAATATCTCATATGTAAAAAATAATGCCAACTAGATTTCCCGTCAAAGATGTCTTCTATATGTCTGACTCTTAAAATATCAAAATTTTTAAACAGTGTTAGAATATCCTGATAATTGACATAAAAATGCGGCAGGAAATTACCATCCTGTTCTTCTTTTAAGCGAACGTTTTCATCTACTACTCTTACACTGGGAGAATTGGCTGAGTAGGACCAGGTGTTTTTGGAAATCAATGTGATGTAAATCTCACCACCGGGTTTTAATACCCTTTTGATGTTTTCAATTACCTTTTCCATTCCCTTTGAATCTACATGATAAACCGAATGATATGCCAGAATGGCATCAAAGGTATTATTGTCAAAGGGCAAATTCACAACATCTCCCTGTATAGCATTGATTGTGAGATTTTTCTTTTCTGCGTTTTTGTTCAGAATATCCAAACCATATTCAGACAGATCAAACCCGGTAACGTTGAAACCATTTTCAGCAAAAAGGATACAATGCCGTCCCATTCCACAACCCAGATCCAGAATATTTTTGAATCCCTTCTCCTTCCACTTGTGGACATAGTAATAGATATCCTCAGAAGGCTCATGCCAAAAGTCGTCTTTCACCTTTTCCCAATCCCATGCTCTATTTTTTATCATACTTCACCTCGTTTTAAAATCAAAACCTATTATAACAAGTTTTTTATTCCATGGTTCCACTGCAAAAACCATTTCTTGTGATTAATTGCCCAAAAATTCGTCTTAGTTATTTTCCTGCGGGAGCACACATAGGTGCTCCCCTACACCTCTATTTAAGAGCTTTCCGTGTCTTTTTAGGGGCGGACCTGTGTGTCCGCCCGCAAGTGAGATGATACCTGATTTTGCGAATATGTCTTTAAAATTGACCTTTTTACAGTAGAACTACTCCATGATAAAATATAATCAGAAAAACTAATTAAAAAGGAGGATTCAATATGAACACCATTATTGAAAGTCTCATGAACAGAAAATCTGTTAGGGTATTCGAGAAAAAGGAAATCTCAAAAGAAAACAAGGCAATGATTCTCAAAGCAGCAACAAATGCACCTACAGCAGGCAATCAGCAACTCTATACCATCCTGGATATCACCGATCAGGCGATAAAAGACCAGTTAGCCATCACCTGTGACAATCAGCCATTCATTGCTACCGCACCTATGGCGCTCATCTTCTGTGCTGATGTCAAGAAATGGCATGATGCCTTTATCGAAGCCGATGCCAACCCCAGGCAACCTGGAGTGGGCGACCTTTTACTGGCAGTCAGTGATGCCAACATAGCTGCACAAAACGCCGTTGTAGCCGCTGAAAGTTTTGGGATCGGATCCTGCTATATCGGTGATATTATGGAAAACAGAGAAGAACACAAAAAACTTCTTAACCTTCCCGACTGGGTCTTTCCCGCTGCCATGCTGGTGTTTGGTTATCCCACGCAGCAACAAATTGAAAGAAAAAAACCTCAACGGGTGGATATGCCATACATCGTCCATGAAAACGGTTATCAACCATTAACCGGCCAACAACTCCGGGAAATGTTTGACAATAAAACCGGCAATAAAACATATGAAGAGTGGATGCAAGCCTTTTGTGAGAGAAAATACAATTCGGATTTTTCACAAGAAATGACAAGGTCTGTGTTGGCTTATTTGAAAGAATTTATTGAAAAATAAAAATCAAAATCAACGTCTACTAGCCATTGGAATAGATTAAAAACCCTTTTTTTTCTATTTTTTCAAAGTCTTTTTTGGAGAGATATCGGTAATCAAACAACTCAGATGTAAAACTGATGACGACATCTCTTTCCAGAATGCCGTAGATGATACCTTCTTTATAGATTTCTTTTAATCTTTGATAACGTTCTTTTTTATAATAGAGTTGTCCGTAATCGCCCTTAAAGTGAAGAAGTTTTTCTGCGGTTGATAAAAGTGTTATGTCATTAAATGAGTCAGGGTTTTTCAGGAACTTACTTTGAAGTTGCTTAATAATTTTACTGAAAAGAGGATTCGGTTGCATACCAATATCCAATAAAAACTGGCCACGAATCTTTTTAGACATGGACTTAAAAATATCTTTATACCGAGTGGTTTTTTCAGCCTTTGCTAAAAGCAATTCTTCAAATGTGTTTGAGTTTGCAAAAGTTGCTTTTTTATCAGCCATCATCAATTTTATGAGTGATTGAAACAAGTCTTCTTCATGATAAAAGAAAATCTCGTTGAATTTTGATTTGGCCTCTAAAGGGACATCATGAAATTTGATTAGGGTTTTGACATCTTGAATGACTTGCTTTTCGTATCGATTTTCAAAGAGGATTTTCTCAGCCATTTCAGCGCTTTTTTTCTCATGTCCGATGTAATGATTGCCTTTTTTGGCATCATAGACTGTCGGTTTTGCAAAATCATGAAAGAAAGCAGCCAAGCGCAATCTTCGCTCAATAGGGGTTCCCTGGACAACTCTGATGGTATGTTCGATAATACTTTCTGAGAAATGATGTCTGTCACAGTGCTGAAAATCACTCATGGCTTTGACATCTTCGAATAATTGCTCCAAAGCCCCTGCATTTAGCATGTTTCTCAATGCCATCTCCACGTATTGTCCCATGAGGATACCGTCAAACTCTTTTTTGACCCTTTCTTTTGCTAATGTTTTTATTAGATGTCGGTTTTTGACAGCATAACGCCAGGTCAGATTTTCAATATGGAAACCCAGTTTCGACTGAAAGCGAAACAAACGAAGGATTCTTAAGGGATCATCAATGAAATTGCTTTCTTGGGTGGTCCGCAAGACTTTAAATTCCAAATCCTGCAAACCGCCAAATTCATCATAAACGTTGTTATAATCCAACTTCCCGTTGATAATGGGAATGGCGAGGGCATTGATGGTCAAATCACGGTTGTTCAAATCATCTGAAAGTGTTTTACCTTTAAATGGGGTGATTTCAATGACAGAATCTCCTGCATTAATACATACGGTAAAAGCATCATTAGGCTGAAAATAATTCAACTTAATCCGTTCCTTGAGTACCTCAATAGACAAATCTGTAGTTAAATCAATGTCATCAGTTTTATGTTTGCCAAACAGGTAAAAGTCCCGAACGATCCCCCCCACCAGATAAAGGTTATCAATCACCTCGCTTAAATCTTCTATTTGCCTGTTGACTTTTTTTCCAAATATAATCTTATCCATCGCATCAACCTTTAGGGTTTTTGATTTAAAATGTCCTCACTTATGATTATACTATCACGGAAAAAACTTTTTTTATCATCTATAAACAATTGCTTTCGATAGACAGATTTTATTCACATCTCTAATAAATTTTCTAAGATAAATTCGAGACGAAATTGAGGGGGACTGGACCCTTGATTACCGTATCAAGGGCCCTGTCCCCCGGATTCTCAAACAATCTCTTTCGAACGACTCAATATTTTGCATTCATCCATCTTTGCTTCCCCTTCTTTAATCGCCTTTGCAAAGTCATGACAGTCGGTATATCCACAAGCACCACAGTTTCTTTGAGGAAGATTCTCATAAATCTCCGTGATTTCATTATCCAATTCAGATACCGGAATATCCTTCCTTTTAACAATTCTTTGCATGAGATAGCCTAAAACAATAATCAACGGAATCGTCAACAAATATCTTGTGTTGGCAAACGCCGCCCCTAGAAAGGACGTTTCAACCAGATACATGGGGACCTTCACTACAGCCCAGGCACTGAGGATAATGACCACGTTGCCCACACTGGCCCCTTTATCATAAAGCGTCTTTGCCACTGGAAAACCCGCATAGATGGGCCCGGCAGAAAATGCGCCAATCAAAATCGAAAACAGTTTTCCCTTGATCCCAGATGTATTGCCAAAACCTTTGATAATCACATCATTGGGAACCCAAACACTGATCAATGAAGAGATCACCATAATAGGTGGCAGGATTTCCAGCATCTCCAACAAAAAAGCACTATTCTGTTTGATTGCGTTTATAAATATTTCCGGAGAGACAATTAATGTGATGAGATATGCAAGCATAGCAATAGTAATCAATTTATGTTTTTTGATAAAAGTCATCATAACATCACTCCCATGAGTAAAGCCACAAAAATAGCGGCAAAAAAACTGAATAGATTTCTATAAATCGTAAATTTGGTCCCAAAGTATTCCTTTTCAATGGGAAAAGTGGCAAACCCCACCATGGTTAAAGTGGTTAAGAAAGCCGCAATCGCCGTTAAAGCAGCCCCAGCTTCCATCAACTGCTTGGACAATGGAAATGCGATAAATGCCGGAATAATGGTTACCGTTCCAATGAGTGATCCCCAAAGAACACTTACGGCTTCATTGGCCCCGCCCATGACCTTTTTAATCAATTCCGGGGGGATAATAGCCAAAAAGAGACTGACTAAAGCCAGAACCCCAACGATTTGAATGGCTGTACTGATAAACAGTCCTTTTGCGATTTTGAGGGATTCCTTCGTCTTTTTTCGACTCTTGATCAAAGACCAGAGAAAGAACCCTGCGGCAACAGCAATTAGAATAATGGTTGTCATTTGTTCCTCCTTGTGATTTATTTAAAAAATTTGTAGGAAAATTCAATGAAAACTCTTTTATTATTGATTTATTTTTAAATTTGAGAGCTTAAGAATTGCACTTTATTATTGAAAGGCAACGGAAAATCCTTTCTTTTTTATTTTAAGAGATTAACGAAGAAAAAGCAGTAACATCAGTTACATTTGAGATAGGTAGGATACCGAAATAAAAAAAGAGGAGGTCTCCCTCCTTTTTGCTTTATTAGATCATTATTTTTGATTAAATAAATAAACCCAAGTGGCAATATCATCATTGGATACTCTTCGGTCTCTTGGATATGAAATATCTCCGAGACTTGTATCTTTTGTTCCAAGTCGGTTTATCAATGCAGCAAAGTCTGTTGTGTTAACAACTCCGTCTTGGTTGATATCAAGATCGTCTCCTTGGTGTTTTGCGTAATCATCAAAGATGGGTACGAACATCCAGTTGTATTCTGCCTGCCAATTTTCGATGATTTCTGGATTGTTGTATTCTTCTTCAGAGATTGCAGGAATAACGTAATATCCCCCGTCTCCCCACCAGTAATCCCATGAATTTTTTACGATCCATCATAGGTTAGTTGTTTTTGTTGCTTCGGCAAAAGGATCGTAGTATGTATATTCCTGAATTTCTTCATCGAGAATAGGCTGTGCAGCCGGATTTGTCTTTTCGGCTAAAACGATATCATCAAGATCGGATACTGCTGCCCAGCCAACGAGAGTAACAGCATGTCCGCCGCCAAGCGTAGTGATAACCGGTGAATAAATACCCTTACTGTAAGCATTAAAATCAACGGGTACTTTAAAAGAGTAGGAGAGGGAACCGTAATTTTTGATTGCTGTTTTCACCATGTTGATATATTCATCGTAGGAATAACCGTATTCCTGTGCGTATGGCCATTCGTAGCCTGTTTCAGGAATGAGAATCATTTTGCTTGAATGTATTCTTGGTGCACCATATGCCGTTGGTGGAAGAGGAATATTTTCAAGATTGCTTATATAAACCTGTGAATAAGGTGCTGCCGCTTCTTCCATTACACCGTATCTGATGGAATTGAAGAGTGCAAAACTTGCCCAACCACCGCTGAGTTCATCTTTATCCTGGAAAGAATAGCCATGTGGTCCATCCATCAATTCTACGTTATGTGCGGCTACCCATCTTTCAGAATAGTCGAGAACGTTGTTTACATTTCCTTCTGGAAGGCCGAGAACTTGAACAGCTCTTGCACTTTCAAACGCTCCGAGAGTTGAGAATGCCCAGCAGCTCCCGTAAAGATACTGGTCTTTAACCGGTTCAAGTCTATAAAAAGAACTCTCAGGTTGTTCCTGAGGAAAGATTCTCGTGATTGCGGAAGACCAAAGATCATATGTAAAATTCATTCTTGTATTTGCGTTTCCATGAATAAGCTCCCTTAAAGCTTTTATCGGCTCATTTGCCCCGTTGAGTTTGGAATAAAACGCATCAAGATCATCGATTTCATATTTGCATTTTTCAACATATTCAGTATTCGAACCCGCTGTCCATTTAAGGTTCATCACTTCAATATTCTTGTTTATCTCAACCGCTTTTGCCTTTGCTTGTTCAACCAGATCTGCAAAACCTGCTGCAAATAAAACAGTTATTAAAAGAGCAATAGTTATTATTTTCTTCATACAATTCGCCCCCTATCCCTTACCATGCTACTTCTACTGAATCGTAATTAATCAGAACACCATCAAGTATTCTGTTGTCACTATTTCTGAACATTGGTCCATATTCATCATAAGTATCATCATCATATGTCAGAATTATTTCACCGGTTCCTGTAGCCTCAGGTGTTGTAAAATTCAATTCTGCGAATGATTCTGTAACGGTTGTACCTTCATCTGCTCCAGCTATAATTACCCTGTAAAGAACAATAACCTTTTTTTCGGGATATTCCAGAACTTTATAGTTTGTGAGTTCTCTCGAACCATCAACGAAGTTTCCAAAATCAACTGAAGTGAGTGTGAGGCTTGCTGGGAATGAAACGGATGCCTGCATATATCTGCAATCGTATTCTGAAAGGAAATCTGCAACGTTTGGCGCATTTACGTTAATCTTGATTGCAGCGGTTCGTTCTGCTGCCGGAGTTGTTTCATCAAGAAGTGAAAATTCAGGTGTTGTATCTGAATCATATCTTTCGGAAAGTTCAATCAGTTTGCCATAATCAGTTCCTGCTGCTCCGGCATCTATATATCTTGTGTGTGCAACGTTAAGAGGAAGACCGACTCGGGCAAGAATATATGTTAAGATAAATCCGGTGAAAGGCCCTTCAATGATGTCTGATCTAAACTTAATAGCATCAGGTGAATAAACAAATTCATTGATAACACATGTTCCGTAAGGCGTTTCATATGCTCCAGCGGGGAATTCAATCCATTCCTGATCAGCAGCTTCTACAACTTCCCACGCATCATATATGCCATCATCATTTGTATCGACAAGATTCAGTCTTTCCCTGACGTTTTGAATTTCTGTTGTTCCTTCAACAGAATTCTCACCGAGTCTGTAATATTTCATAAGGACGGATTCTTCACCAGCATCTGCTGCAGCAGCAAAGAGTTCTGAAACATCTTCGATGTAATACAGTCCGCCATTCATGTTGTAAAGTTCTTCGTATTGTTTGTTTATAGAGAATTTTGCCTGAATTTGTTTATTTTCATTCATTGTTATCGAAACGTGATTGTTTGTACAAAACTTAGTATCACCCTCATACCATCCTTCGAATGTATAACCGATGGCTTCTTGAGCATAAATTTCTATCGTTGTGCCCACTTCTATTGGAAGGGTTGTAGAATCAAACCAAGTTGTGGTATCAAAAGAGATGTTTCCACCCCCTGAAGGGATCGTTTCTATTTGGAGTGTATATTTTTCAGTTTCAGTGACCCGGATTTTCTTTGTTCCCTGGACAGCTGATCTGTCTTTGGCAGTAGCTGTAACAATTACAGTTCCAGCTGATAGACCTGTCAGAATACCTTTTTCTGTGATGGTTGCTCTGGGTTCTCTTGAGGAGTCTCCGGCTGTATTTTTCACCGACCATGACACATCTTTGTTGAAAGCGAGTTGGGGCTCCGTTTTTGCAACCATTTGAAGTGTTTCACCGATGAGTACTTCTTCACGGTTACCTTCACCGGTTATGGTGATGGCTGTCAGTAAACCAAAGCTGCAAGCACTTATGAATAGAGCCAAAGCAGAAATAGAAAGAACTGGCAATAATACTTTTTTTCTCATATATTTTCCTCCTCAATTGATTTTGACTTCTATTTTCTTTAAGTTAGAAGATGAAACTGAAAGCCTCTGTCATAGTTTATCATAATACTGAAATAATTCCGAAAAATTGTAACATTTGATGTTTTCTAAGGATTACATGTATAATATTCCTGTTATTTATTAAAATTATGAAATCATATCTCAAACGGGAACAGCTCTGTTAACAGATAAATAAAGACCCTGTTATTCCGGAACGTAGATGCCAGACACGACCATTTCCCTCTACGGATGGACAAAGAAGGAACCATAATAGTCTCCAGAATCTCCCCATCAGTATTCGAGCAACTGCTCAGTGGTGAACTGAAGAGTTCGTATGAATTCATGAAGGAAGTACTGCTGGGAGAGAGAGACAACTTGGTCAGTGCGTGAGCGAAGTATCAATGTTGGATTTTCTTATACATTATAAGGTGATTCTACTGAAAAAAAGACTTTTTCGGACATATATCTTGAGATATCATAAACCTTTCAATTGTGGGAGCCGTGGAGTTTTTGTTAAAATCAAAACACTTTAAGCTCAATTTTTTTTGAACCAACATAGATGCTTGGCTACAAAGTTTTTGAAGCGCTTTAACACTGATATATTGAAAGAGGTCGGTTTGTTGACTTCGTCAAAAAGCTTGTGTCATCTCACGTAGAATTGTGAGGACGTTCATTATGGAAATGATTCTTATAAAACATCTTTTTGAAGTGATACCATAAAATCATCACGGATAAACTAGGTGTTGCTGAAAAACGAAAAAATTTTCCCTTAAAGTTGACGTTGGGGAACACGTCACGGAGGGGTTAATGGCATGTTAACTGAGACATTATGTGATATTTTAAGACGAATGCGATGAAACAGACTTTTTTAAGGGCAATCATGAGATTTTTTATTATATAAAGGAGTTAGATAATGAAAAAAAAATTACTCAAAGTAATCTTATTACTCGTATTGATTCAACTAATTTTCATTTCATGCGCCATACCTGTTGATTTTGAAGCTGACTCGAAAAAAGAAGGTAAATTTAAAATTGTCAATTCGTGGGGGACGTCTCGTTATCAGGATAATCATGATCGATTTTTTTATATCACTTATGATTTCTTGAAGAATCTTGGACAAAGAGGGATGTATGCTATCACGCTTGAAGCGGAATCAGATTATGAACCACAGGCTGTTGCTGTTTTCGAAATGAAACATCCGTCCAGATCAGATTGTTCTTACAAAATCATAAAAGGTGATGTGTCTGATCCGGAAAAGATAAAAGTTCTGCCGATATCAGAAGGCGCATATTTCCCAAATTCACTTAATTATCTTTTTAAGAGAAATCAAATTTCAAAAGGAATAGACATGGAATTTCCCAAAGGTCTTATTGTAGTGGATATTTCTGAATTACTTCCACTAAACAATCAGAGCATAACCCTTGAAGTTACCGACCGAAACCCCTCTTATCAAACTGGAGAGGTTACTCGTTTTTGGATTGAAACCTATGAAAGACAATACGATCTAAAAAGACAAGATAATCTCACAAAATACAAATGTGAAAATCTTCCGATGAAGACTGAGAACAATGATTCTATTTACGTTACTATTCCAAACCTTACGATTGAAAAGAACAATAATTATTCAATTTATTCTCCGCCGGAAGAACCACTGTTAAAAAGGACCAAGAATGAAACCAAACTTCCTTTATGGTGGGATAATTCCGAATCAGTCTACTTTCCTCCCGTCGGATCTCAAGCCATGAAAGGGGCTTGTACTGTCTGGTCATTAGCATACTATGTTGCAGGTTTTAACGAAGCTAGAAAGCACGAATGGAATTTATCCAATACAACTATTGATACGGTCGATAAAAGCAAAGTTCTAAGTCCTGATTTTGTTTATCTGCTGACGATGGATTATGATTTTGAGAAACAAGAAGCCAAAGGTTCTAATCAGTTAATGGTTTGCAAATTACTGACAGAAATTGGGTGCTGTACATGGGATAAAATGCCTTATGATTACAGGGGGATCACTTCATGGCCAGATACTGATGCCTGGCGAGATGCAGCGTTACATCGGCAGAAAAATAATTTCAGCACACTTATCATCACACCTACTACCGATGAAGATATCGAATTGATAAAATCACTTCTCTTTGAAGGATATCTTATTTCAATTACTATCAACGGTGATGATGTTTTCGAAAAACTAACTGATGATTATTTATTACCGGACGAAACTTCCAATGTTATCAATTATGACTTTAACCATCAGGTGACTATCGTTGGATATGAAGATGATTGAAGACAAAAATTTAATCTAGGAAACCCAAATATGACAAAAAGCCTGCTATAGGAGCAGGCTTTTTTACAAGATATCAGGTGTTTTCACACCCACTTAAATTTTAATGTATAAGTTTTTTTGCTGTAAACGTCTTCGAATTATAATACCCTTTCATTTTTGTTTTTCCGCGGGTCGATTTAATTATCTATTCAATTTAAAATAAAAACCGGAGATTTTTTCGCTCTTTATTTCTTCAAAATCGCCATCCTGGGAATCGGTTAAACCGGTGATTAGAATATCATCGTCTTTAGTTGTTTCGATGAACAAGACATGGTCGTAGTTCGAACCCCCTAGGTGTTTCTTCCTTTTGATTTCCCCTTGTTTGTCCATCTCGATAATCCAAACATCCCACCATCCGAGATTTTGTTCAAAAAATTCATCTTGAGAACCACTAATTCCGGCAAAAAGATAATGTCCATCTTTTGTTGTAGTGAGCGCGCATGAGAGTTCCCTGCTATCTCCTCCAAATGTTTTTTTCCATTGGGAAAGACCTTTATCGTCTGTTTTCATGAGATAAAAATCTTCAGTGTTCATTCCGGGAACAGCGGTGAAACCTGCTAATAAAAAACCTCCATCCGGTCCAGCAACAATTGTTTCCACGCCCTGATCTTCATTTTTTTGAAAGACCCTGTTCCAGATAATATTGCCTTCCTTGTTTATTTTAAAGAGCCATATGGAACGATTGTTCCTTTGTTTACTGATATCCGCATCCACAGAATTCGTATCTGCAGCGATAATATAACCATCTTTTACTTCAAGGCAGGCATCCGCTTCTTCATCGTCAAATCCTCCATATAATCGGCTCCATTCAATTTTTCCACGCTTATTCAACTTTAGAACGAAGGCATCTTTTTTGCCGTGATTGCCTTTAAAATGATGATCATCGGAAGCCGTGTAGCCTGTGATCAGAAATCCGCCATCAAGGGTATGGATAATGGCGGTCGGATAATCGTCATCTGTTCCGCCGTACTTTTGTTCCCACTGGATGTTCCCGCTTTTATCAGCTTTTATGATCCAAACATCCCGGGTACCTATGAGTTCACAATTTCCGGCATCAGCAGATGATGAGCCTGAAACGGCAATGAATCCACCGTCAAGCGTTAGTTTGAGATCTTCAAGATGATCGAATTCTGATCCCCCATAATATCGTTGCCATTCTATTTCTCGTTGTTCATTTAATTTAGTGATAATGATATCACGATTGTTATTCTCTGTGTAAGTTGTGCCACCTAACAAAAAACCCTTATCGGGAATTTCATGGATGGTGATCCCGTATTGTTCGTATTCCCCCGCTTCAAAATATCCCCATTCAATCACTATATCCTTTGGATCTAAAAATGAAATGGAGATGGAAATAGCAAGCACTAAAATAAAACCAACTAATAAGATAATATTTTTTTTCATAATCCCCCTTTTATAATGATAGGTTATTTATTTGATCTGAAATCAGATATCCTCTTTAACTCGTAAAAGAATTTGAAGGATGAGCCCTTCTCGATTTCTGATTCATCAAAGAAAATGGTTACACGCTACATGTCGTTTCTAATTTGATAAGGCCAGATATTTGAAAGTGCTAAAAAACTTATTTTAAGGGTTTCTGTAATAAAATACTGAAAATCCCCTTTTTTCTATTTTTTCAAAAGCTTCAAGAGTAAGATAACGGATTTCAAACAGCTGAGAGTTGAAACTGATTTCAATATCTTCCTCCAAAACACCGTAGATGATGTTGTCTTTGAAGACTTCTTTCACACGCTGATAGGTTTCCTTTTTATAATATAGCTGAACGTTGTGATCCTTAAAATGAAAGATTTTCTGTGTCGCTTTGAATAACGCCTCATCGCAAAAAAAATCGGGCTTTTTCAAGAATTTCTTCTGAAGATATTCAATAATTTTACTGAACAGGGGGTTAGGCTTCATCCCGATTTCCAGTAAAAATTGACCACGGATCTTTTTCGCTATGGCTTGAAAGGTTTCCTTGTACATCATTGTTTTCTCAGCCTTTTTAAGTAGGGCTTTTTCAAAGGGTTCGAAATCAGCAAAAGTAGCCTTTTTATCTGTCAGCATGAGTTGGATGAGAGCCTGAAATAGCCTTTCACCGTGATAAAAATAGATTTCGTTAAACTTTGACTTGGAATCCAGACTCACATCATGATAGGTGATCAGTGTTTTCATATCCTGAATGGTCTGCTTTTCATAACGGTTTTCAAAAAGGATTTTATCCGCCATTTCAGTACTTTTTTTCTCATGTCCGATATAGTGATTGCCCTTTTGTGCATCGAAAACAGCCGGTTTTCCAAAATCGCGAAAAAAAGCAGCCAGTTGCAGTGTTCGATTATTTTTGGTTCCTTGCACGACACGGATGGTATGTTCGATGATGCTTTCGTGAAAGTGATACTTGTCGCAGTGGAGAAATTTCATCATGGGGTTGACACCTTCAAAGAGTTGTTCTAAAATCCCGGCATGGAGCATGTTTCTCAAGGCTATCTGCACGTATTTCCCCTTTAGAATGCTATCGAACTCCTTTTTAATCCGTTCCTTTGCAACAGTTTTTATTAGATGTCTGTTGTTGACGGCGTAACGCCAGGTAAGATTTTCGATGTCAAAAACCAGTTTGGAATAGAAACGAAATAGGCGGAGAATACGCAAGGGGTCATCGATAAAAATTTGCTCCCTTGTTGTTCGAAGGACTTTGTATTGAATATCCCTGAATCCGCCGAATTCATCATGAACATTTTTATAATCCAAAATACCATTTATGATAGGGATGGCGATGGTGTTGATTGTTAAATCCCGGTTTTCAAGGTCCTCATACAAATCCTTCCCTTTAAAAGGTGTAATCTCGATGATCGAATCACCGGCGTTGATACACAAAATGAATTGTTCATTAGGCTGGAAGAAACTTGTTTTCAATTTCTCCAAAATAGCCTCGACAGGCAAATCGGTTGTTAAGTCGATATCATCCGTTTTGTGTTTTCCAAATAAATAAAAATCCCTGGGGATGCCACCCACGAGATAAAGATGTTCGATATTTTGACTTAACATTTCAATTTGTTTCTGAGCTTTCTGTCCGAATTGAATTTTATCCATTCATTCACTCCTTGCATTTGCTTTGGTTCATTTAATATTATCACAATTTCAAGGATAAAAGCGCCCTTAAACCTAAATATCAGCAAAGATCTGGACAAAATAATAAGTATTACTTACAATTTTGGCGATACCCGTACCGCAGATTTTAAAGTTCAGAATATTTTTCCTATGCCCTTTTCTTTTCATCAGTGTATCAAAAACAATCCAAGCAAGGTCTGAGACTCCTTGATTCATTGCACAGTTTTCACCTATAGCATATTATGCCTCCCATCCTTAAAAGATCGTAGGGGTAACCTTTATGGTTGCCATAAAACATTGGTTGAAATACTATTTCCAAAAAAACTTCATCGTCAATATGCTATAATCAAACTGCAACAAACTTCCCGAAAAAGAAAAAGAGGTGCCACAAATGAAACGATTCAATGCCATATTGATTATCATCATCATGATTATAGCCATCAGTCTTCAAGTATATGGAAAAACACACGTCCTGATCATCGGGAACGGAGACTACGAAGATAACGCCATACAAGACCTACCGGGAGCCTTAGAAGATGCGCGACAAATGAAAGAAACCCTCATACAGCTTGAAATGGCAAATGAGCAGGACATCCAAGTGAACACGAACCTTCCTGCGATGAGCCTCAAGATAAAAATCCTAGAATTTCTGAAACAAGACTACGACAAAAACGACCGGCTGATCTTCTATTACAGCGGCCACGGCTACAGCGAAGAAAAACAAATGGACACCAACACCTACTTAGTTCCCGCCAACACCATCGAAAACTACCGGCAAGACTTCCTAGTAAACCTCACCGACATCCTGAAAGAAAACATCGACAAACTCCAAGACAGAGAAACCCTGATCCTATTGGATGCCTGCTACAGTGGCAGCATCCTAAAAGATCCGGATAAAGGCCTTACCATCAAAAGCATCAAACCGAAAAGCTTATTAAAAATGATCGAAGGAACGAACATCAACATCCTGGTGGCATCGGGAGCAAAAGAAACGGCAAAAGAAGAAACGGGAAAAGGGGGATACTTCACCAAATACCTCATCGAAGGCCTGAAAGGCAAAGCCAACGAAGACGCCAACGAATACATCGACTTCAAAGAACTAAGTGAATACGTGAGAAAAAACGTGGTCTTTGCCAGCAACAACAAACAGCAACCCGAATACAGCGGGAACGAAGAACTGATCATCACAGAAGTGAAAGAACAAATCATAGACAACATCATCAAAGAACTGAGCAACATAAGAAAACAGGAACAACTGGAAGAAGAACTCTTCAACCGCTACATCAACATTCTGAGTCAAACACAAGACAAAGACACAGCAGCGGAAGGACAAATGCGGGCAAGCCTGATAAAATTCTACAAAGATGACAGACGTTATGATGGCATGGATCTATTATCACTAAAAGCCATTGCACAAATGCTGTTTCCAAATGAAAACCCGAATGATATCACAGACAAAGACCTCCAACGCCAACAGGAAGAAACAAACACAGACCAACATGAAAGGGAAGAAACAGAAGACAAACCAAGACAAGGCACGTGCTACTTAAAACTGATAGCGGCAAACGAAAAGGCAAAAGGGGCACAAGTTTATATAGATGAAGAATATACGGGGACATTGGAAACAGGAACCATTCTCATAGAAAGACTGACAAAAGCAACGCATACAATAACCATCGATGGAGAAACAATCGAACGGGAAGAAATCGAAATCATCTTTGATAATGATTATATGATGGTCACAAAAGAAATTGAAGCGCAAAGCGCCAAGAGGAAAATCATCATCATCACCGAGCCCTCGGGAGCAACGGTCGATGTTAACGGACAACAACAAAACGAAAAAACACCGGTCATGATCGAAGTAACGATCGAACAAGAACACCACATCAGATTGACAAAAGACGGCTATCTGGAAACAGAACTCACCGTCAGAGAAGAAACCAAAGGTGAACCCAAACGGATAGAAACCACCCTCACAAAAGCTAGCCTCAGCAAACAAATCAGAATTGAAACGAACCCAACGAATGCTGCTATTTACATAAACGAACAATACAAAGGGAAAAGCCCACTGAATATAGAACTTCAAGAAGGCACACACAACATAGAAGCAAAGAAAGAGGGTTACATTACAAAAAGCGAAACCAAAACGATCGGCCCCCAAACGAAAGACTTGAGCCGGGTGGAAACCATCACCTTTACAATGGAAAAAGAAACAGGAGACAGAAACCCGGATGAGAGAAATCAAATAAATCCAGGAAAATTAATCATGATACCAGAAACAAGCCCTGATTTTCAAAGTTTAATACAAATTAATAAAGGCATTGGCAGTACATATAGTGATGGTGAAAAGATAGAAATGAAATTAGAAACAACTAAAAATGCCTATTTTTCGATTTATGATATTCTACCGGATGGGTCCGTTCATTTACTCTTTCCCAATAATTATCAAAAAGATAATTATCTGAAAGTGGGAGATACATTGAAGGTACCTTACGGATATAAATTAAATGTGGGTGATGAAACAGGGAGAGAATATTTACTCTTGATTGCATCATCAAAACAATTTAAAACCTATAATCAGTGGAATAACTCTTTTAAAACAAATGCTTTTTATTTCATTACCAATAATGCTGAAAATAATTTATGGGAATATATTCAAGGAAGTTTAAGTGATGATTGTGAATGGACTCTGGACATGACTTACTTTTTCGCAAATAATGAAACAGAAATGGGGACAGTAGCCATAGATTCTGATCCTGATGATGCGAAAATATGGGTTGATGGGCGACTGATTAAAAAAACCACACCATACCGATATACCTTTCCTGAAGGCTATCATTATGTAAAAGTTAAAAAGCAAGGATATGAAAGTCAAGAAGAAATCTTTTATCTCTTCGGAGGAAGTTTTTACGAAAGTAACTTTAAATTAGAAAAGGATAAAAAACAAGATAGTGAAGTAAAGAAGATGGGAACGGTAAAAATATATACTACTCCGAAAACAATAAATATCATTATCGATGGAAAGTATTATCAATTCAATTCAGGGCAAATTATGATCAATTTAAGTCCGGGCTCCCATGAACTTCTAGCCGTTGCAGAAAATTATCATACAATGAATTACAATTTTGAACTTCTTTCAGGTGAGTTCAAACAAATCAATCTATTAATGGAACGAAAAAAAGAAATCAATAATAAAGAGCCAAAATCGGTTTCAGGATCTTTAACCATTAATACCGATCCTGACAATGCAATCATTCTGATTGAAGGAAAATATTATGACAATGAAAGAAAGGAAATATTTTTAAAACCCGGAGTTTATGAAATCATTGTAGCAGCTGAAGACCATGAAACAAAAGTCATAAACCTTCAAATGGAAGCGGGAGTGATTAAAATATATAATCCTTCGCTAACGAAAGTGAATAGTAAATAGTAATGTACTGATTAATTTTCAAAAAAAGACTTGCGGAAAAGTGATTGGTTATACGTAAAAAAGATTATGAAGTTTTGATTTTAATAAAGAAAATCTCACGAAGAGAGATTTAGCAATTGCGTTTATTTCTTTTTTGTCGTTGTTTAAGTGGAATTATAGTAGTTGGGTTCTTGATGATAAACGAAGCTTTTTTTAGGAAAATTGAATAAAGGTGGTTGAAGAATGCAGAAATTTCTATGCTTAACGCTTTTTGGAATACTTATTTTTTCGGGTCTGCTTGCAAAGGATTACGCTGTAATAGTAGGGATAAACGAATACGAAAACCTCCCTCCATTAAAATATGCAGAAAAGGATGCCTATGACATGAATTTGCTTTTACAACAATTGGGATTCGAAACAAAATTCATAACCGGACAAGAAGCTACTCGCGAAGGAATAATCAATTGTTTACAAAATACGGTCCAGAATGTTGGTGGAGATGATTTAATTCTCTTTTACTTTTCAGGTCATGGATTTGCGGGAGAGAATTTAGATGTTCGCGGTGTTTTTCCAGTTAATACGGATATGGCGAAGATTGTTCCTATCACTCAATCGGAGATTGTACAGATACTAAGTGCAACAAGGGGAAATAAGATTTTATTCCTGGATGCCTGTTATCAAGGCAGTTCTTCGAGGAATTTAGAAAGAAAAAAGGTGAAAGTGAAATTAGAGCTTGAAGACTTAATCGAAAATCATGATTTGGATCTTTTTATAGCCGCCAGTGCTTCAAATCAACTTGCTTGGGATGGTGTATATGTAAATGGTGTTCGGATTGAAAACGGAATAGCAACTTATCTTTTCATTGAAGGTATTAAAACAGGTGCGGTGGACAAGAACAGGGATAAAACGCTTACAAATGGCGAAATAGCTGCTTTTTTTCAAGAATATGCTGAAAAAATCCCGGACACAATAGACCAAAAGCCTGAAGCGGTTTTTTCAATTGACCGAATTCTTTTTTGTAATTTGAATGTCGCTTTTGAGAATGAAAAGACAGTTGAAGTTGAAATACAATCTGAGCCCTCTAATAGTCGTGTTTTTATAAATAATTTGTATGTTGGCAATACACCCGGGATATTTGCATTAAAGACGGGCTCGAACAATATTAGACTTGTGAAAGAAGGGTATGAAAAAGTCGTCCGTGATATTGAAATAACCACAAAAACTGATTTTGAGAACAAAGAAATAGAACTTTTTCTTTTTAAATTAACTGAAAAAATAGAAAACCTTAAGATATATAACAATAAACAAGTCTTTTCTGTTGATAGAAATGAAAATCTTTTTGAAAGTGAGATCAATCTGCTGGTAGCGGAAATAAAAAATCTTCCTCAAACAAATAATGATATGGGGAAAATCATAGAATACGAAATCAAGCGAATCATTGAACACATCGGAAACAAAAATGCCAATATTTTGACAAGAAATCAAAACGAATTAAAAACAATCATGGAAGAGAAGAAATTAGATTCTTTTTCCAAAGAACAAAAAAACACGATTTTGAACAGAGGAGATTTTTATCTGAAACCGATTTTAATCAGAACACCAACAGATGTAATTGAGTTGAAGATGAGTATGGTTGATCTTTACACCTCAAAGGAAAAACTTTTTGAAACAATTTTCTTTGGATATTATGATGCTAATAAATCATTCATAATGAATTCAAAATTTGCAAAAGAATTGGAAGAATATCTAAAACGTGTTTTAGTTTTTATTCGCTCTCCAATTAAATCAAATATCACGAAAGGGCTGTTGAAGGTTCAAACAAATCACACTGAAGTATCAATTGGAGAAGAGATAGTTTTTACAATAGAATCAGATTTTAATCACCTTTATCTTTTTACATCTGATAAAAACGGTAATATGGAATACCTCGGTTCTACAAATCAAAAAGGGGAACTCGAGTTATCAGCAGAAGCCTCAATTGATGATTTGTCTATTGATCAGCTCTCGGAATATTTAGTTGTTTTTGGTTCCAATGGAACATTAAGTGAGGAAGTCATGACAGAGTGCAGTAATCTGGATTTTTTAGCTTCATTAATCAATGAATTTTTGATCAATTCGGAATATGCTTTTTCATTCGTTAATTACAACATAACAAGGTGATTTGATGAAGAAATTAACAATTATCATTATATTCTTCTTTGTTTTTTTAGCTTCTGTATACACTCAAAGTAATACAATTGTTGAAGTGAAGGGGTTAGGGGATATCATTAACGGAAAAATTGATATAGCTTTTGATAAGGCTGTTGAAACAGCATTAAGAATGGCACTTGAAAAAGCAGTTGGTACTTATGTTTCTCAGGAAGCACTTTTCCAAAATGGAGCATTGCTTGAAGATACGATTTTCAAAAAATCAGAGGGATTTATTAAGACCTATGAAGTGATTAGTCAGGAAATTGATAAAGAAAATGAAATTATGTGGGTAACCATAAAAGCAGAAGTGATATCATCGGAAGTTGAACAAACTCTCAAGGATTTGCTTGAATCGGTGGGGACAATCAGTACTTTTGTCAATATTGAAGGAAATGAAACTTTCAGGCTTAAACTCATTAACGATTTGATCAATAACGGGGTAAAAGTTATTGATCAGGAAATGTTGCAATCGGTATTGGACAAACAAAAAGCTGCTATGCAGTTAGATGATTCGAAAAATTTAGAAGAAGTTGGATTATGGTTTTGGTCAAAATTCATTGTAAGAGGTACTGCAACACATCGTGTTCATTCCATTGAGTTTTATGGGAATCAAACTGAAATGATAACTTTTGAATACAACATTGAAATTTTTGATACAACCAATGGTGATAATATTGGTAATTTTACCGATGTTAATTCCAGAGAAGGAATAGCAAATCCAATATTAATTAATAGTATGGTTGAAGAATCGATTGATTCCATTAAGGGATTTATCCCGAAGCTTTTTTTAGATTACAGTACATCAAAAAAGGTGGTTGATTTGATTGCGATTGATGTAAATAATTTAGAAAAAGCACTTCGGGAGATACCGGGTATCACCTCCTTAGAACATATTGAAACATATGGTGAAAGAGTCAAGTACAAAATGCGTTATTCTGGTAATCTGAATACATTGCTTAAAAGAATTACTGAAATGGGTTTTCAAACAGAACAATATCAAAATTGTTATTATATTCGAGCTGTTTCAAAAAAGATTTTTGTCAAACTTGAACAATGTTCTTTTTTAGATGTCAAAGTGATCAGAGATCAACTCGGAAAACTGAAAGACTTTAGTTTTTCGAATAACACAATCTCCTTCACACTGGAGGGTGATGTTTATGTTGTTGCAGAAATCATTAATAATTTGGGATTCACTATTTCACAAATAACAGATCAAACAATAGAAGCTACAAAGTGAGAAGGAGATTATGAAATTAAATATGACAACTGTTAAAGAGTTAATAACAGCAATATAACTTTGTACGGGTCTTAATCAATAAAAGGAGGAGTATTTAGATCGGA
>Ga0272443_10001407_pt1 | contig 35346 bp, 22 predicted proteins | sample SSMAcet12_FD_193581 | JGI IMG/M metagenome (GOLD analysis project Ga0272443, IMG submission 193581) | Marine sediment archaeal communities from Little Sippewissett salt marsh, Falmouth, MA, United States - SSM-Acet-12 | ecosystem: Environmental > Aquatic > Marine > Wetlands > Sediment ... | reverse complement strand
CGGTGGGTGGCGGGCGGAAGGGGCGCTGGCGCGGGGGTTGGGATGAGTGGTGCGGGGATTTTTGCTTGCGAAGCAAATGCAAAAATCGTGACAGCGCGGAGAGGAAGGGCGGGCGGTGCGGGGTCTGGCAAATGCAAACGAGAAACGTGGATATACGAAGGGCTGGCGTGGGTGCGGATGGGTCGTGTGGAAGGGATTTTTGCGCCGAAGGCGTAGCAAAAATCGTGACAGCCCGAAAAAAGAAAATCCCAAAAATCACAATCTCAGCGATTAGCGTAATTTAGATTCAAATATTGAGAGGAAAAGCTACGGGCGTTTTATTGCCGGAGGAGGGACTTGAACCCTCACGACCCGAAGGTCACCGGATTTTGAGTCCGGCGCGTCTACCAATTTCACCACTCCGGCAATTACTTTTGAAATATATAATGCATAAATCATATAAAAATCAAGTGATATTTCCACATTTTTTACGAAAAAGAGAATAAACATTTCTTCAGAACTATTTATCTTTATAATTTGAAAATTAACAAAATTAGCCTATATTAAAAAGATTTGTTCGATTCATAAAAACAATCGCTGAATGGAGTATAAATTGAAAAACAGGTATTTTTCTTTTTTCTTAACAATACTGTTACTCGTTTTGCAGGCTTTTGCAGCCCCGCATGATCCAATCGTTATCGATATTCCTGCTACGGTTATGGATAGCCCCGAATCGCTGGCAGGCGCCTGGGGAAATTGTCTGGGAAATGACCAGGGTTCTTTCCCTCAATATTGCAACTGGATAATCGCTACTGGTTCGAATGATTATTCAGATTATATGGTTTTCGAAGATCGGGAAGAATGTAGCTCTTTTGGAGGATCAGCCGAGAAAAAAGTAATGATCCTCGAATTCAATATCGGAGTCATTCCTGACACCGCCAATATCAGCGATATCTCGCTTTTTCTGGATGTTGATTCGATTAGTTCGACTACTGCAGAGGATCCATCCATACAGTGTAGCGATATGCTGGCAACAACCACCCGACCCAGCGAGAGAGCCCTGGGTGTTACCAATCTCACCGATGCATTGGGCGGAAACCTGGGTGATAAGGATTATTTCTATGGTTCGATTGTCCACGGTGTCGGAACTCATTCTGTTCACCTCAATAGCGATGGAATGACCGATTTTGAAAATCAACTCGACGATGATTGGTTTGCGTTGGGATTATCTATTTGCGATTTTATGGTCGAGAATGGAACCGCAGTAGTCGATCTGGCAGACAATAATTATGCCCATTATCTGAGAGTAACTTATTATTTACCCTATGAGATCACTGTGCAAACCGAATTTGCCGACGGTCAGGTGGTAATCGACGATACACTCAGGGATTCTCCATATTCCGCGCCCTGGGTCGAAGACGATATTCACGAAATCGGAGTGGATAGCGTTCAAACTCCCGGATTGGGCGTGAAATATCTCTATCGCTATTGGTCAGATGGCGGCGATCGTTTCCACAATGTTCATGTAACTCCGGATACAATTCTTTATACCGCCTATTTTGATACGTTATATCAGCTTCTTGTTGAATCGCCATATGGAACGTACGGGCCCGTCGATCCTGACAGCGTTTGGTTCGAACCGCGCGAATGGGCAACGATAAGCATAGAGCCGGAAACGGTTTTTGTGGGAGGCGATTCACTTGAACGTCACGTTTTCCAGGGTTGGGACGGTGTTGGCTCTGGTTCATACACGGGAACTCTTATGGAGGCCAATGTTCGAATGAATGGTCCTGTGACCGAATATGCGGTTTGGGACACAGCCTATTGGCTCGATCTCGAATATGCCGGCCTGGGAAGTGCTACTATTCCTCAAACTGGTGAAGGGTGGGCTTTTACCGGCGACTCTGTTTGGGTTGCAACTCCGGAATCTGTTGAAGTTGATAGCGCATGGTATTTCTTTACATATTGGACCGACGGCGCGGGACATCTTCGTGATAGCACAAGTGCATCCACGTGGTATGTTAATCCGGATATGCCCAGAACTTTCACCGCGCATTATCAGGTCGATCCCAATCTATCAGTTTTTCCCGATAGCCTGCGAATAGTATCTCCGGGGCATAATGTGCTTATTCCAATTATCCTGGATGCCGATGTTTCTTATCCTGTGGACAGTTTCCGAATGACTATCCATTACAACGATGCAAAATTAAACTATGTCGATTTAGTTAACTCCTCGGTTATCTGGTCCGAGCTAACTCCCACCACGGGAACTTCGCAGATTACCGTTTTCGGAGATGCCCCCGGCACTTATATGTCGGCGGATCCGCTGGACACGCTTTTCTATGTTCGTATGCTGGCCACTTATTCAGCAGCAGATTTCGATACTATCACTATCGATGATTTTCGCTATGCTTTTATTGGTGCGGAAACATATCCCGGATATGTACAATTCGTGCCAGAGGACTTATCAATAACGGTTACAACCGATTACGGAGGAGATTCGGTGTGGATCGATGGAACTCCATATCCTGCGCCATATTCCGATACATGGGTGGGAGCTGCCACCCGCAATATCGGTGCGGATACACTTAATCCACTCGGAGTTGCGCAGATGGCCAGATTTATCGGCTGGTCCGATTCTGGCGCTAGATTCCACGATGTTAATCCGCTTTCTGATAGCACATTCATCGCCTTATTCGATACTCTGCTATATCTTGATGTGGTCAGCGATTACGGAACGCCTTCCGGAAGCGGTTGGTACGATCGTGGTGAGGAACCCGGTTTCTCGGTTACCCCGGAGATCGTAACTTCAGGTGCGAGTAGGCATGTGTTCGATGGATGGATCGGAGTTGGTGATGATAGCTATACCGGAGGAGATAACCCGGCTACATGCACTATGCAAACCCCAATCACTGAGACGGCTCAGTGGCAACTTCAATATTGGCTCGAACTCGATTACACTGATTGTGGTGCTGCAGTTCCCACATTGACCGGAGAAGGATGGTGGAACGATGGGGCTTCGGTGCCCATAAGCGCTGATAGCGTAGTCGATGATGGTGGAACCAGCTATTATTTCGCCTGGTGGTCTGGTGGTAATGTAGATGACAGATTCTCTCACAGCACAAATGCTAATATTGGAGGAGTGGATACCATTACAGCTGTCTATGCCGATGTACCGTTTAGCTTTGCTTTGGAAGTTCCGGAGAGTGTTTACGCTGTGGTTGGCGAATATATCTATATTCCTGTTTCATTGGATATCCCTACTTCGACTGAACTGGAAGATATCGGTTTTCATCTTTATTACAATAATGACTGCCTGGATTATACCTCGATTTCCGATGGATCGTTAATATGGAGTTCTCTTGCAGCCAGCAATCTGAGTTCTGGCAGCGATGGACATATATATGTTACCGCCGGTTCCGGGACAGCTCTATCCTGCGATCCTCACGATACTCTGTGTATTATCGAATTGTTGGTTACCGATAATATAATCGAACGCGATACTTTTATAGCCGGAAATCCCGATTATGATATAGAAAGAGCTTTGCCCGACAGCGGCGAGATCATATTCCAGCAGGAAATCGATGTAACGATTACAACTTCGCCTTTGCTGGGAAATGTCAGAGTGGATGGCTTATCTTATGCTGCTCCTTACGAGATTTCCTGGCTTGCCGGCGACGATCACTTTGTGGGTGTCGATTCGATACAATATCCTGAATATGGTGTGCAAATGCTTTTCACAAATTGGTCAGATTTAGGTGATAGAGTTCATAGTGTATCGCCAGTTTCGGACAGTATTTTTACCGCGAATTTTGCAAAGAAATATCTGATAGAGGTTATCAGCGATTTTGGTACACCTGCTGGAACCGGCTGGTATGAGGAGGGCTCAGAAGCAGTGTTCTCGGTAACTCCGGAGTCGCTACATGCGGGAGGTAGCTATTATCTTTTCGATTCATGGGTAGGTTCCGGCGATGGTTCTTATACGGGAACTTCAAATCCTTCCACCGCAACGGTTAACGAACATATCACTGAAACGGCCCAATGGAATTCCTATCATTATCTCGACCTTTATTATTCTAGTATTCCAACAGATCCCGGTTTGATCGGACAGGGTTGGTATGAAAACAGTTCGATTGCTTCCATTGAGGCAACAGATTCGTTCGAAGTTGCCGGCACCTGGTATTATTTCGTCTATTGGGAAGGACTATCTGGCTATGGAGACCCTCTGGCGAATCCCACGGATGTCGAAATGTGGGAACCTTTATCTGTCACTGCGGTTTACAGCGAAACCCCCGCGAATTTCTCTATCGGTGTGCCACCGGTTACATTTGCCTCCAGCGAATCCTATTGTATGGTTCCTGTGATTTATCATGGAAGCGAAATTGATTTCGATACAATTGGTTTCAATTTGATTCTGGATGATACAAAAGTGGGGCTCACGGATTTACTTCCAGCCGATTTTGAATGGGGCAGTTACGATTTGTCCGGAACATCTACAGATAGAGTTATCTATTGCGATCACGATGGCGAATTCACTGTTCACGACGGCGATACGCTTGTAAACCTTATGTTCTATGTATATGACGTTAGCGGCGATATTACTCTCGATTTACATACACCTGCTTATGATCTATCCGATGGTGTAGCTATCGATGGTCAAATTCGTGTCCCCGATACGGCGAACGTAATTGTCAGAACCGATTACGGAGGAATGATCTTTGTGGATGGCGAAGAGTTGCCTTCACCGGTGGAAACTTGCTGGTCGATTGGCTCCGAACATCAGATTACTGCAAAAGAATGGGAATTGGTGGCTACAGGACACAGAAAGTATTTCCGGAATTGGTCCGATGGTCAACCGCGCAGCCATTATGTGGAGATCTTTAGAGATTCAGTATTTCAGGCGAATTATCAGGATTACTATTATTTGAGTGTTCACACTGGTTGGGGTGTTTCCTATGGAGCCGATTGGTATGAACGTGGCGACTATCGAGAATTCTCAGTCGCTCCGGAAATAGTAGTTTCCGGCGATGATAGATATTTATTCACTGGATGGGAAGGGCATGGAACCGGTAGTTATACTGGTTCTAATAACCCCGCTTATGTAACTATGAACGCACATATCAGACAGATAGCCCAATGGCAGATACAGCATTATCTTGCTCTGGCTTGCGAAGGTTGCGGAGATAATGAACCGGAATTGACCGGAGCTGGATGGCACGATTTGGGATCGTGGGCATCGATTTCTGCCCAGCACCAGGTATTCGATCTGGCCAGAGCTGTCGATCCATATTCTTTCCATCACTGGACAGGCGGAGTTTTTGCCGATTCGACCAATCCTACTACTACGGTGAGAGTCGATTCCGGAATGATAGTAACTGCGATATATAGCAATGCTTCCATAAGCACAAACGACACTATTTGGGTTGCGCTCGGAGATACCGCGAAAATCTCGGTTCGCGCAAATGCCACAGATGCCACCGATTTGGATACATTATCTATTTCTATAACTTTTTCCGAGGATTATCTGCAATATATCGATATCGATGAGAGCGATGTGGCGTGGGATATTCTGAATGTTACTCAGGTCGATTTAAGCGGAGAACTTGCCAGATTGGATATTTGCGCGGTGAAAAATATTCCGCATGTTGTCGATGGCGTCTCCGAGTTATTCAAATGCAATATGCTGACTCTGGCCGAGGGCGAAGAGTCGCCGCTTTTCAATATCGATGCGGTTCATAGTGCCGATTTCGATGGATTTGATTTCAATGGGGTAATTATTATCTCCGATGTGGCCAATGTAACGTTGACCAGTGCAATCGCGGACAGTTTCATTTTCAACGGTTCGACTTACCTGGAAGGTAGCGAGATTCCTGTGGCGGTTGGAAGTCCAAATAGAGTTATCGCATACGATTTCAGCGATATAACCGCAGATAACCGTTGGAGATTCTCCCATTGGGACGATTCTCCGAATAGAATTAGAGAGATTAGAGCTCATTCGGATACTACTTTAAACGCAAATTATGTTAATCAGTATTATATCGATGCTATTTCCGTTCACGGTTCACTAATAGGCGAAGGATGGTATGATATCGACGATTCCGCTTTCTGCGCAGTGCTGGAAGATTCCATTAATGTTGGTGATTCGATTATATATTTATTCGATCAATGGGCCGGTGATTATACGGGAATTTCCAATCCTTGCACTTTGGTTGTGGACGCAGCAAAAACGATAACCGCAAGCTGGGATACGCTTTATAAAGTCCTTGTGCAGAGTGACTATGGAACTGCAATCACCGAGGGTTGGGTTCAGACCGGCGATTCTTCTTTGGTTCAGATAACTCCCACGGAAGTCGCTTTTGGTGCTACCAGATATTCATTCAGAGAATGGAACGGCACCGGTATTGGCTCATATTCTGGAACTGAAGACTCGATATGGATTCATCCCGAGTCTCCTGTTCATGAGAAAGCTATTTGGGATTTGCAATATTTCGTAACCGTTATCAGCGATGGCTATGGAGTGGTTCATGGAGGTGGATGGTACAACGATGGCGATACTGCGTGGTTCTCTCTGGAGGATTCGCTCGACGATTCGACCGCTACTATAAGGTTTATATTCGACGGTTGGAACGGCGAAGGCGATGATTCATACACAGGGGGAGAACTGGAGAATTATTGCACCGTTCTCGGACCTATAACCCAGACTGCCACATGGATTCGTCAAAATTACCTGACTGTCGATAGTGGAGGTCACAGCACCGCTTATGGCGAAGGTTGGTACACACAATACGACAGCGCAGAATTCCGAATCGAACCGGATAGCGTAATGGTCGATAGAGATGTTGCATGGCAATTCGATGGCTGGATCGGTACGGGAGTCGGTTCCTATTCTGGAATTGACAATCCAGCTAATTGCTTCATGGGCGAACCGGTTATTGAGGAAGCTATATGGAATCTTAAATACTATCTGGAAATCGAGGATTCCGGTGCACTTGGATTGCCAGAGTTTGAAGGTGAAGGTTGGCAGCCTGTGGATGAATGGGTTTCTATTGCTGCACCACCGATAGTGATTTCCGGAAGTAGCCGACTTTCTTTCCTGCGTTGGGCAGGAGCCGAATTCGACGATTCATTGAGCAATTCGACTCAGGTTTTCATGGATACATCGTTGACGATTACCGCGCACTATTCAAATTTCGAAGTTTCAACACCCGGAACATTGTTGGTAGCAGCTGGTGATACGATCGAAGTGCCTATAATCCTTCATTATCCATATTTATATGAACTATTTAATATTCAGTTCGACATGTTCTTCCCAGCGAGTCTTCTGGAGTTTATCGGTGGATATGAAGTTCCGTCGCTGGATTGGACTTCTTTCTGGTCAACTTTGATTTCTCCCGGGCGAGTTAATACTTATGGTAATAGAAGCCCCATCTGGGTGGATCCACCGGAGACGCTTTGTATCCTGAAATTCAGAGCACTGGGGACAAGTGGCGCATTGGATACAGTTACACTCGGTGGTTTTGGTGGGAATATTTCTAACGCGACTAATACTCCGGGATTACTGATGATTAGCGCTCCAATCGAAGTAGTTATTCAGGCAGATTACGCTGGAGACAACTCAAGCGTGATCGTTGATGGCACTCAATACGAGTCGCCCTATGTTGCTAATTGGATGTCCAGCGAGTGCCACACTATTAGAGCGATTAACGATTTCACCGAAGGCGGAACACGCGCAGCATGGTCGCATTGGTCAGATGGATTAGCACAATCGCATACGATATGTCCCGCCGAGGATGATACTTTCACTGCATATTATAATGTTGAGCACAGACTTAATGTAGAATCACTCATAGGTTCTGCATGGGGAAGTGGATGGTATCCTGAAGATGACACTGTAGGATTTGGAGTAATTCCCGATTCAGTGCGCATAGGCAACGAAGAGCATGTTTTCAGGAACTGGGTCGGTACCGGAACAGAATCATATTCGGGACCGAATAATCCGGCTATATGCGTAATGGACGGGCCGATTCAGGAAAGTGCTCAATTCGATACCAGATATAAACTTACTGTGGACGGTGTCCGATCGCCTTCCACTGGCAGCGGATGGTATTTCGAAGGGGCTATTGCCAATTTCAGCGTGATAAATACAACAGTCGATTCCGCCGAAGGAATTCGTTGGGCTTTCGATGGTTGGGTAGGTCCATATTCTGGCTACGATAATCCGGCATCGTGGACTGTTGCTGGCGATGCTACCGAGACTGCTCAATGGCGTTTGGAATATCTTCTCACAATAGTTAGTGAACGAGGCGAATATATCGGCGAAGGATGGTATACTGCGGGAGACTCCGCCGAGATTAGTATCGATGAGTTTGTCGATTCAACCGCGGGAATTCGTTGGGCTTTCGACGGATGGGATGGTGGAGCGAGTGGATATATTGGGCATCTGAATCCCGTGAAGGTTCATATGACCGCGCCTTTAACCGAAGTGGTTTCCTGGAAAAAGCAATATCGATTGGATATAGCATCAGATTGGGCTACAACTTATGGCTCTGGCTGGTACGATGAAGGCGATTCCGCATTTTATCATGTCGAACCGGAGACGGTTACTTTTGGATCAAACCGCAAGATTTTCAAGAATTGGTTTGGTCATCATTACGATGCGCACAATCCCGCTTATACAATAATGATAGAACCACAAACACAGACAGCTAATTGGACCGATCAATACTATCTTAGCGTTGATGGTGGTCCTTCTGCTTCAACAGGTGAAGGCTGGTATGATAGCGGGCAGAACGCAACATTTTCGGTTGCCAATACTTTCATCGAACTGGAAGGGGTAAGAGATCAGTTTATCGGATGGCGTGGTTTGGGAACTGCAAGTTATACCGGAACTGGTAATCCGGCCGGGTGTTGCATGTTGAGTGCTGTCGAGGAGATTGCGCAGTTCGATACCTTCTTCTATGTTGATATTGTATCTGAGCATGGCACGGTATTCGGAGATGGTTACACCGAAGCTGGAGAATCTTCGCTAATCGGAGTTACTCCGGATTCGATTGTTAATCATGGGGTGCTTTACCTATTCGAACAATGGCTTGGCGAAGGACCCGGGAGTTATACTGGCACTTTCAATCCAAGAACCGTTTATCCCGATAGTGCAATCGAGCAAATCGCTGTTTGGGATACTTCATTCAGATTAATCATGCAGGCAATTGGATGTGGCTCTGCCGATCCGGGACTAAATGGTGCTGGTTTCGTAAGAGGATGGACGGAAATTGCAGCGGAGAATCCTGTGTATGACGGTTCGGATAGATATCATTTAGCCATGTGGATTGGAGCAACTTTCGAGGATGAGTATTCTTCGGAAACCAGGGTAATGATAGATAGTCCGGATACTGCAGTTGCGGTTTATACAGCTTTCGAGATAAGCCCGATTGATACATCCAGAGAAAGCGCTGGGAATTACGTGGAAATACCTATTATTGTTTACGATACCGCCGGTGTTATTCCTATGGATTCAATAGGTTTCGATCTTCGCTATGACGATGATTTACTCAATTTCGATCAGATAGTGGAACATACAGATTTCGATTGGAACATGGCTTTCGGAGTCGATCTCAGCGCACGCGATATGAGCGGTCATGTCCAGGTTCGAGCTTACAATCCAACAGAGTTTAATTTCGAATCCGGCGATACGCTTCTATACTTGAGAATGTTGGTCGCCACGGGTGGACCATCTATCACAGCTTTGCATATCGAAAATCGTGTTATGGATGTGAGCACCGCCGGGTCGATAGATGGTTGGTTCCTGCGTAACGACGAAGTGAATGTGGTGGTCGAAAACCATCTGATTGGAGATTCGGTTTATGTGGATGGCACCGCTTATCTTTCGCCATACAGCGACACCTGGGTACCGGGTGAGGTTCATCATATCGAGGCCAAAGAGAATATCGCAATCTCCGAAGGCAGCAGATACCATTTCGATTTCTGGAATGGTGGAGGCACCAGAGATAGATATGTTTGGGTTAGTAGCGATTCGACGTTCATCGCGGTTTTCGATGAGCAGCAGAAGTTCACTGTATTCAATTCCGGCGGCGATTCACCCTATCCGGCGGTTGGTGGCCATTGGTATGACACCGGTACGGAGATAAACGCTTACGTCCATAATCCTGACCCGGAGAGCCATTATCATTGTTATGGTTATAATGGTACCGGGGATTTATTTAGTGGTGGTTCCGAGGATTCGGTAACTTTCAATATTACTCAGCCTACTTCTATCCATTGGTTATGGCTGGAGCAGATTTATTTATTGGTCAATGGCGGTATTGGAGATTCTTATCCATCTCCGGGAACCACGTGGTTTGCACCGGGAACAACTATAGCTATTTGGTCCGATGATACATTCTATCTCGATCCGGACTCTGCAATCTATTGCCCCGGATGGACTGGTACCGGAAGTGTTCCGTCAACCGGAGATAGCAACAACCTCGAGTTCACTATAAATGAAAATTCCTCGATAGACTGGCTGACTCAAGTCTTATACAGGTTGACTCTTGCCGCAGATGCTTGCGGTTCGGGATATCCTGATATTCTGGAGTTGGATGGATTCTTTACTGCCGGTTCGAATGTGCCGATTGTTACATCGAATTCGGTTTCCGATGCACCGGTTGAATACTTCTTCGATAGTTGGTCATCTCTACCTGAAGGAGCGGTATTTTCCGACGACAGTGACACGTCGACGACTATCTCCATGGATGCACCTTTCACCGCTGTTGCTAATTATAAGCAGGGTGTCAGGTTGCATCTGATAAAGAATCCAGAGGAAGGCTTTGGAGGTTTCTGGGTCGATGGCCATTATTACGGCGATGGTGCCGAAGCTATGGTCTGGAAACCCAAATGCTGGACAGGTACTATTGCATCCACAGAGTTGGATACCGCCGATGGTAACGATTCGTTGTGGTCTTTCAATTCCTGGTCTGACCATGGAGATATCTCCCATGTGATTGGTCCGGTTTGTGACGATATCTCTTTAACAGCTTTCATGGACAAGAGATACAGGGTTAGAATACAGAAAGACCCGTTGACGGATGAGTTCGGTAGCATGAGAATAGACGGTTCGGTGATTACCGGATCCTCCAGCGCTGATACAACTGTATGGTGGTTGGAAGGCTCGAATCACGATATCGAAGCCAGCCTTTATGATAACGATACCCCCGATAAGAGATTTGCCTGGAACAGTTGGTCAGATCTGGGAGCAAGGGATCATAGGGTTGGACCAGTTGATGGTCCGGATAGCTTGGTGGCGTTTTATAGAAGGCAATATACAATTGTTGTACAGAAAGATCCTGCTCAGGATGCCGGTTGGATAAGGTTCGACAGCGAATATTTCGAAGATGTTTCTCAGGTCGAGAAATGGTATAATTCAGGTGCCAGCGCCGAGATAGAGGTTTCTACTCTGGATGGCCATGTGGACACTTTGTGGACTTTCCAGAATTGGTTGGCTGGAGGAACATCGCCAACTATGACTTGTGATCCGGTAGATACTCCCCATGTCTATACTGCAGAGTATCTCGAGGAGATCGTAGTTCTCGATTTCTCCGTTGATCATACGGAATGGCGTGTTGGAGATGTAAATATCAGCCAAACAAGAACAATGCTTCCCGCGGAGATGATTCAGATAAGCAACGATGGCAGCAATAATCTGGTTATGGGTATAGAGATTATCGACCCGGGCAGCTGGGAATCTGGCTATGGGTCCGGATTGGACAAATTCGCCCTGAAGGGCCGTTTCAACGATTCATCGACGGCTCCAACATCGTGGTCTTTGACCAATGATATTGTCCTCGAAGAACTTCACTGGGCAGACGATGTCAGGTTTGGCCCGGGAGGATTGAATGTGGAGATTTCCACAACTGAAAATCTGTGGATGAGCTTCACCTCTCCTTCACAGAGTGAATTATACGGTGCAAACACAATAATCATAACCATTTATGGCCACATCGTACTACCATAATTAGTTTAGGCTTGACAGAGCCATGAAAAAGATTATTATTTCGTAATCCAGGCGGCGTAGCTCAGTTGGTCAGAGCAGCGGAATCATAATCCGCGTGTCGTGGGTTCGAGTCCCCCCGCCGCTAGGAAATTTTAAGGGGAGCCCGATTTTATCGGGCTTTCTCTATTTCTGAAAATACCAATATAAGAATTCTCAAATTGGCTGAGTTCTTTTTATTATTGAATTAAAATGCTTAATTAATATATTTCTTACTTAATATGACAAAAATATTTGCAAAGGAGAATAATGAGAAGATTTCTGTTGTGTATCATGATTGCTCTGGGATTATTGTTTGTAGTGGGTTGTACTGAAGAAGATACCCCGACAAATACCGATCAAAACGAAACAGATGTAGATCCGCCATATATCAACAGCATCACGGGACCGATAGAAGCGATTATTGGAAGTGAAGTTAACTTTGCCTGTGATGTGGCATCCGATGCAGATATAGATAGATATTCGTGGTCTTTCATGGCCGGAACCGGCGATAATAGCGATTATTTCTATCCGGCCGATGGAACTACCGAAGGTCTTTGGACACCATCCGGCGAAGCCCCCGATCCTTTCACCGAGCAGGCAAATGGAAGCGCTGCAACTTATACTTACAACAATCGAGGCAGATTTATGGCTACTCTCGAAGTCGAAGATAGCGACGATTATATCAAAAGACAGGGCTATATGGTCTCTGTGTTGCCCGATGAACCCGATACTTCGGTTTTCCCTCCAATTATCAGAGCTGGCCTAACCGAGGATATCGACGGCGAAGATCTTAATTTCCAGCGTTTCTACAGTTCAGCTGATGACAAAGCTCTTGTCTCCGTTTTCGCAGATTCGGAAAACGTGTTGCATTCGTTTGGTTATGCCGACAACAACGATCTTCACGGGGATAGAATTATCGTAACAAGAGCCGAGGCCGGTGAGAGATTGAGAGTGGAGGGCGAAGGCTATTTCATTATGGAACTTACTTTCGATTTCGATCTGAACGGCGCAGTTCATATGTGGAATCCTCAGGCGGGGGATATGGTTCAGATATCGACATATGTTACTATGAATCCCCTTTCTGAAGGTGGAACTCCGGCCACTGCTTATCTCACTGATCATGCGTTTTTCGGTAGCGACGGCGATCAGTCATATTATTTCAATGGGAATCATGTTGTTACAGATAGCGTGATAGTTTATGCTTCTCACGAGTTTGAGTGGCAAATGATGTTCGGTCTCGAGACCATGCAGATAGTAACCGGTTCGGATTCCAGTGGCTCTGCTGTTTGTTTCGATGGTGAGGATGGCTTTGCCAGATTAAACAGCGTTTCAATATTCATAGATAAATAGATCAGAAGAATCTGAAAACCCAAATAGAGGCGATTATGAGAAATAGAATTCTCTCCATGATAGTTGGAGTTCTAATCCTGAGTTGTGCATTGTTTTCGGGATATAATGTAGAGCTGATTACTGAAACTTCCCGAAGTACGCAATTCGATATAGAATTCCAGGAACCGGTTTTTCGGCACATTGGAGACAATATCTATTTCATAGAGTCAAAGGGATTTTCTCCAAGAGGAGAAGAAAATGGACCCCGTCTGTATGGACGCAGTTTTAATCTGGCAATTCCACGTGGCTCTTCAGTCGAAGTGAATACCAAATCGATAAACTGGTCTAAATGGTACGATATAATACCGGTTTCAAATAATTCTACTACCCTGATAACCGGCAAATCCGGTCCTATGGACGCAACTCTTTATTCGCAAAGGTGTGGTGGAGAGATCGAATTCTCCTCACGTTTTGTAATACGCGGTGTGGAAATAGCTGCTGTCGATGTAATACCGGTTCAATACGATCCGGACTTGGGAGTTCGATTCATAGAAAAGGCTTCTATCGAAGTAATTCACCACGGTGGTGGAAGCAAGAGCTGTGATGCAAGGCTTTATAGCCCGGTTTTTGAAAAGATGTATCGAGCCATGCTTATTAATCCTGAATCGGCAGTTCCTAGAAACAGGCCCTGTACACCCTTGGAATGGGATCCCACCGACGGTGCCGAACTTCTAGTAATTGTGCGCCCTGATTTTGAAGATGAACTCCAACCATGGATTGACTGGAAGCTATTTATGGGATTACCTACCTTAGTTTATACTACTACTGAAACAGGTACCGACACAGCTTCGATTAAATCATTTATTCAGGATGCTTACGATACCTGGACAATGCCGCCAACATATGTTCTGTTGGCCGCTGATGCCGATTACATTCCAGCTATTTCGGGAAGTGGAGGATTAACCGGAGACAATAATTATTGTATAGTAGATGGTTCCGATTATTTTCCCGATATCTTTCCTGGGAGAATGTCCGCGGATTATTCGAGCCATATGGAAACTATAGTGCAGAAACACCTAAATTATGAGAAACAACCCGATATGTCGGAGCAATGGTATACTCGTGCAGTTGGTATTGTTAACGAAGACGATCCCGATTGGGATCCACTTGGACCTCAGGATTCTTCCTACCTTGCAGCAGTGACTTATGGTATGGGACAATGTTCTGGGGCCGGTTTTATTAGCTCACCGGTTTTCCGCAGAGCTGATGGAGACGGGTTTTCAGATGTTTCACCGCATGTGCGAAACGGATTGAATATTATTCAATACAGAGGACAGGCCTGGCCGGATTATTATTATGGTTTCTCCGGTGGATTAGATACACTTTATGCTGATGGTATTTGCAATATCAATATATCTATAACCTGCGGAACTGGCGGATTTAACAGCGGCGATTCCAGAATGTGCGAAAGATCGACTCGCAGGGGTACTACTACACATCCAGCTGGAGCTTGCGCTTTTATGGGACAGGCTTTAGTTAGCTCCAATTCCGAGGAAAGATCCTCTTTATCGAAACATATTTTCGAAGGTCTATTCGAGGAAGAATTGAATCAGCTTGGGGCAGCTCATACTTATGGTAAAAACGGTATGTATTCAGAGTTTGGTGGAATCTACGAAAGTACATATGAATATAAGAATTCAGTATTAATCGGTAGTCCTGATATGCTTGTTTGGACTGCACCGATAGAGTATCCTTCGGTTACTGCACCACCTGCTGTTGATGAAGGAGTTGTGGATGTCCCGATTTCTGTTATGGCTTCAGGAGTTGGAGTGGAGAATGCACGCGTTACAATTCACCAGGGCCCCGATTTTACCTATGGAATGACCAACGCATCGGGAAATGTAACCCTTAATGTGGATGCATCTCCAACTGATCCATTATATTTAGTGGTTACTGGCCCGAATATTTATCCCTATTGCGATACTATTGAAGTAGTCATAGGAGGTGTGGGAATATATTGTTCACCAGTCCAATATATAGACATCGTTGGCGACGGCGATAATCTTCTCAACCCGGGAGAAACCATAAGCTTTACTCCAAAAATCTGCAATCTCGGTTCTGAAGGTACCGGGGGTTTAACCGCCATGGCGCGATGCAGCGATCCATCTATAGTGTTTATCGATTCTACTACCTCTTTTCCATATATCGCTCCAGATGATACAGTTGAGGGCGATGAAATAGTTTTTCAGATACCTTCGGATCACCCCGAAGTTGACGATATTACTATCTATTTGAATATTTCGGGTCATCCAGACGGCCCTTGGCTAAGAGGTGTAACACCTTATCCAGCAATTTATAGATTTCGGACGAGTTACGAAACTTATACTATTGATGATCCGACACCTTATGGTGATGGTGATGGAGAACTGGATCCCGGAGAAGTTGCTAATGTATGTGTTTCAATTAGCAATAACACTTTAGCTGATGGTTATAATGTAATGGGGACTTTAATGGAAAACTCACTGATTAATCCCATTCAACCATATTCAATAATTGACACAGTGTATAGATCGACTTCTCGACAGTTCGATCCTTGCTTTACAATTAGCGTTAATCCAATGGCTACACCTGGCGCCGATGCTAGTGCCGGGTTGATTATCTCTGGAGAAGGGTCGATATATTCGTTTATCGATACTCTAACCGTACCTCTGGTAATCCAGGGAGAAGTTAGCCAACTTCCCGTTGGCCCGGATTCATATGGTTATTATATAATCGATGATACTGATATCGATTGCGGTTTGGCACCAACCTATATATGGAACGATATATCTTCGGTTGGTACCGAGCTGGATGGTGTCTCTGATGCTGACGATGCGGTTATGACTATAGGATTACCATTTGACATGACATATTACGGAATCGATTACGACTCGATTACTGTAGCATCTAATGGTTATATTTGTCCGGGTAGAGATAATTATTCCGGTGGAGGAACAGGATATCCAGATGGATTCCCAGATAGTGGTGGGCCTGAAGGCGTTGTTGCTCCAGCATGGGCGGATTTAGCACCTCACAGACATGATGGAGGAGAAATCTATGGATATTATGACGTAGCTAATAATCAAGTAGTGATACAGTGGGATGAATGTGATTTTTATTATGGCGGTGGGTATATAACCTGCCAGTTGAGAATTTGCGATCCTACAGAATATCCTACTCCTACCGGAGATAGCGAAATATACATTTATTACGGCGATTTAAGTGGAATTGCAGTTATGGGTACAGGTATGGAATCAGAATCAGAAACTATCGGGTTAGAATACTACCTGGATGGTGTATATAATATTAATGCCGCACCATTGGGTAATGAAAGAGCTTTACGAATAACTACTATAGAACCAGCTACTCCTTCAATGCCCTGGCTTTATTATCTTGATTTATTCAGTTTGGATGATTCCTCTGGTAACAATAACGGAATTGTTGAACCGGGTGAGGAAATTAGAGTCAGGCTGAGAGTAAAGAATGGAGGAGAAGCCACGGCACCGAGTGTTACCGGAGAGGTTCTTCCTACAGCTATGCTCAGTCCGACAGGATCAGCCGGGTCGTTTGGTTCAATATCCGTGGGTAATACTGGTTATAATTTGAGTTCCCCAATAAACTTTGTGATTAGCAGTTCATGCCCTTCAGATACAATGTTGGAATTGCCTATCGAGTTTAGTGCTTTAGGTGGTTTCTATACTACAGTTATGAGATTCTATCTCTGGGTGGGCGAATCTATTGGCATAATCGAAGAGAAACAGAATCTTCCTGAAGGTGTTTCTTTAGGGAATCCGTATCCAAATCCATTCAATTCCAGCGTATCGATAGATGTTTCTGTGGGCATTGACGCGGATAAGGATATCATTGCTGACATCTACGATTTGAACGGTAGAAAAATCACCAGATTGATCGAAGGCAGATTGACTCCGGGAACTCATAAAGTGCATTTCGAAGCTGACAATATGTCATCGGGTATTTATTTCCTTAGACTTAGTTATGACGGTGATTATAAGCTGAGAAAGATGATTTTAATTGAATAAAAAAATAAATCAGTGATTGTTAACAAAGGAATAATCCTTATTTTAGGATTGACATTCTGTGGAATATATTTAAATTTCACAATCTAAAATGGAATTAATTGAGTAATTAAAAAATAACGAAAGGAGCGAGATCGATGGTAGAATATTTTAACAAAGGCGGACTGATGATGTACCCACTTCTGGGACTTCTTATTATCGGTATAGCTTTTGCCATCGTCAAATTTTGGCTCCTGATGCGTGCTCGCATCAATGCTAAAAAGTTCTTCGCTAAGATTACTAACGCAATAAAAGGCGGCAATATTCGCCAGGGAATTGAAATCTGTGAAAAAACTAGAGGTCCATTATCTGCGCTTTTCCACGCAGGTCTCGAACGTGCTGATAAAGGATTGAGCTATATTGAAAGAGCCGTTGAAAACGAGGCGGCTGTTCAGCTTGGATTCCTGGAACGGGGTATGGTCTGGTTATCCACAATCGTTTCGGTTGCTCCTATGCTCGGCTTTTTAGGAACCGTGCAGGGTATGATCATCGCTTTCGATACTATCGCAAAATCGAACGATATCGTCCCAAGTGAGGTTGCTGGTGGTATTTCTGTAGCTCTGTTAACAACCTTCTTCGGATTAGCTATCGCTATTCCTATGCAGATTTTCTATAATTACTTTGTGAGCAGAGTGGATAATATTGTGGTTGAAATGGAAGATTATTCCAACAAGCTGGTAGAATACCTTATAGAGAATAATCTTATTTCGGGTTGAGGTTTTCAACCGTGTTGAAACTTAAGAAACATGCGAAAGCCGGTGTAGAAATACCTACATCGAGTCTAGCTGATATCGTATTTCTTCTCCTGATATTTTTTCTTGTAACCACCAGTATGAATCCTGCTAGGGGTCTTGGTATGACTCTTCCTGAAGCAGGAGAACAGGTCGAGATTCAAAAAACGAATGTTCTAAATGTGTTCGTAAATGCTCAGGGCGCTATTCTGGTTGGCGGGAATGAAACGTCACTCGAGAATCTACAGATGAAGATCGAAGAAGAGAGGGTAAAATACAAGGAAGCGCGTGGAGACACTATGGAATTGATTATCAGTCTCCAGACTCATAAAGACGCGAATTATAGAAATATGATAGATGTTTTGGATGAGATAAAGCTAGCCGGCGCAAAAAAAATATAAATCGCAACTCCTGAATTCTAATGGAGGGTTAAGTTGGCTATTGGATTCAAACAAAAATCGAACTTCTCCACGCAGATACCGAACTCTTCTCTACCGGATATCGTATTTATGCTCCTCATATTCTTTGTGACGGTTACTGTTTTTAAAGAATATCAGGGATTGAAAGTACAACTACCTCCGGCCAAGGCCACACAGAAAATCGAAAGAAAAAGGGATGTAACCTATATCTGGATGAATCGTGATAACAAAATTAATATCGACGATGTAATTGTTCAGATGGCTGAAGTTACACCTGTTATGACCGCTAAGCTCAGAGAAAACCCTGCTGTGATCGTTTCTATTAGAGGCGATGAGAAAGCCAAATATGGTGAAGTAGCTTTACTTATGGAGGCACTCAAAGAAGCAAAAGCTTTGAGGGTAAATTTCGCTACAAAATCGGAAGGTTAAGGCATGCATTATAGAGATAAAAAAGCGGATCTCATATCTCAGTGGCCAAAGAATTTCCGGAAAGGCGTAATTATTAGCCTGGCTGCATTTTTATTACTGGCTTTAACCTTTATAACTATCGAAGTTGCAGAGTTGAATACCCCGGAATATCAACAGACTATCGAGATCGAACAGGTCCAGCAAACCAAACAACAGATTGAAAAAAAAGAACCTCCTAAACCAAAAATTGCCGAGGTTATCGCTACTGAAGAAGAAACTCCCGATACGGTTACTATTGGAGAAACTGAGTTGGAAGTTGATTCCTACGTTCCACCTCCTCCACCGGAAGATGAAATCGTGGACTTCTATGTTCTGGAATCTCCACCTACACCACTGGCTGAACCTCAACCCAAGTATCCAAGTCTGGCCAGAAAAGGTGGTGTTGAAGGTGTGGTAATCGTGCAGGTTATTATCGGTTTGGACGGTAAAGTGGAAAGGGCCGAAGTAATCGACTCTGATCCTGAAGGCTTTTTTGAAGAAGCTGCTCTTAGTGCTGCTCGCCAATGGGAGTTTACTCCGGCAATGCAGAGAGATAAAGCAGTTAAGGTTCGATATCAAATTCCTTTCAGGTTTAAACTGAACTAAACCAATTCTCTAAAGATTAGTCTAAAGATAAAAAATCTGTTAGATTTAATTTTGGCATTGAATATGCCTTTTAGTTGCGTGTATAAAGCTAAAAGGCATGTATCGAAAGGGATTTAATTGAAAAAAACAATATCTATCTTTCTATTTCTATTACTGTGTATTACTGTTTTTACGCAGGAAAGAATGCAGGACTCCGAATCTTCGAATACTGCTTTGAGCTTGAATCAATGTATATCTCTTGCATTAAAAAATAATTACGATCTGCTTATCGAGGAAGAAAACACCAAACAGGCGAAATATAATCGTTTAGGGGCCTGGTCATCGATTATGCCTTCAGCAAGCGCTCGTTTTTCATGGAGTCGTAGTGGCGAAGAGCGTTATAGTTACAGCGAGAGTGGATTAATCCTTGACAAAGACAGTTATTCATCGGGTATCTCTGTTTCTCAAACCATATTCTCCGGCGGAAGAAACTATTTCGACATTAAAAGCTCCATATTGTCCTATCATTCTTCGCAATTGAATTTTAAAAATCAAAGAGCTTCGGTAATATCCTCTATCAAAGAGGCATTTTACTCAGTGATAATGGCAAGACAACTTACGGAAAACGCAAGGCAATCTCTGGAGAGAACTAAAGACCAGTGGGCATTAATCGCAATTAGAGATACATTGGGTATGGCCGATCCAACTGAGGTTTCCCAGATGAAAGTAAGCCTTGCTCAAACTGAGCTCGAACTTATTCAGGCAGAAAATAACTATCAGCAAGCCAAAGAAAATTTGTTAGCTTTGTTGGGAATGCAGGTATCCAGCGATATCTCCCTGGAAGTTCATAAAGACGAACCTTACAAGGCAAACTCATTATCCGTTTATATCGATCAAGCTATGGAGAATAATCTGGATATTTCCACGATGGAGATATCTAAAAAACAAGCTGAATTATCAGAGAAGTCCTCATGGGGAGATTATTTACCGGGCATTTCGGCCAGTTATAGCTATAACTGGAACGGTAGCGATTTGCCTGACGATTTTGTTCAATACGACAAAGAAGCCAATTGGAGTGTGGGTATTTCAGCAAATTGGTCGCTATTTTTAGGAACTTCCAGGATCAGTTCAATATTAAGCAAGAGAAGTTCACTAGTAGAAATTGACAAAAGACTTGAACAGACCAAACAATCAATTGAACTTGCAGTTAGAAATGCTTATCGAAATATGCAGGAAGCTCGTTCCAGAATCGATCTGGCCGATGCAAGAGTAGAACAGGCCGCTTTGAATTCGACATTATTTAGAGAGAAATTTGAGTTGGGAGATTGTACTCTGCTGGAGCTTCTCCAGGCCGAGTTAAGTCTTCGCGAAGCAGAAGTCGAGAAGATTAGTGCAAATTTCGATTATAATATAGCTATCGCCGAATTAAGTAGATTGACTGGCGATAACGGAAACTATTCTCTGGAAAATTAGAACCATTTTATTAAGCATAGAGGTGCAACGTGAAAAAGGGAGCGTTGATATTCATTATATTGCTGGTCTTAGTATTTCTGGCTTTGGTTGCTGGGAAAATTATCAAAACTCGCATGAGTTCCGGCACAGAAGTTCTTGTGGAAAAAGCACAGAAGCGTGATATTGTAGAATCCGTGAAGGCCTTTGGCAGGCTTAGCCCGGAAGTCGAAGTTGAAATATCCAGCGAGATTATTGGTAAAATCGGGGAAATACTGGTTGAAGAGGGAGATACCGTAGAAAAAAGTGATACGCTTATCAAATTAGACAAAACCAGGTATCTTGCTGGATTGTCCTCCGCTCAAGCTAATTTGCGAAGCGCTAGATCTCAGGTGGAACAGGTTAAAGCTAATTTGAAACAAGCCGAAGAAAATCTCAATAATATTGAGACAATGTATTCAAAAGACCTTTCTTCTAAGAATAACCTTATGGCAATGCAAACCGAAGTTGATGTTCTGCAATCTCAACTTTCCTCTGCCCGTGATGGAGTAGAAAGGGCTAAAGCAGTTTTGGAAGAAGCGCGTGATGATTTACGTAGAACAACCATAGTCGCACCGGTTTCCGGAGTAGTTATCGATTTAAATGCTGAAGCGGGTGAAAATGTTATAACAGGAACCATGAATAATATTGGAAGCCGGATTATGACTATTGCTCAACTCAACACTATGGAAGCGGTTGTTGAAGTCGATGAAGCGGATGTGGTTAGCTTGGAAAAAGGGCAGTTTGCCACTGTTGAAATCGATGCTTTCCCTGATACTTTGTTAACTGGCGAAGTTATTAAGATTGCCAATACGGCAAATCTTCAGCAAATTGGTGGGCAAGAAACTATAGCAAATTTCGAAGTGAAAATCGCTATTTCCAATCCTTTGACTGGAATCCGTCCAGGAATGAGTTGTTCCGCAGATATTCAGGTCAGTAAAGCCGACAGTGTTGTATCTGTGCCTATTCAAGCGGTTGTTGCTGCAAGAAAAGAGCTCAAGGTTGGCAACGATAAAAAGGCTAAAAAAGATGTGTGGGGACGTGAAATGGAAACTGAAACTCCGGGAAGAGATTCCGACCTGGCAGTATTTATTGTAGATGGTAATACTGCAAATCAGAGAATAGTAAAAACTGGAATATCCGATGATAGATATATCGAAATCACCGATGGGTTGGAGGTCGATGAAAACATCGTTATCGGCCGTTATCAGGCATTGAGAGATTTACAGGATGGAGATGAAATAAAGATAATCGACTCTCATAGATCCTCCAGGTGATATTATGTCCCAGAGTGATTTAATAAGACTGGAGAATATCACCAGAGTTTATAAAATGGGTCTGACAAAAGTGTCAGCTTTGCGTGGAATAAACCTGTCAATAAAAAGAGGTGAATATATCGCTATAATGGGTCCGTCCGGCAGCGGAAAATCAACCCTTTTGAACATTCTGGGCATGCTCGATACACCCACAGGGGGAACCTACTTCTTCGATGGAATCGATGTTACTTCCTTTAAAGACAACAAATTAGCTGAAACCAGAAATAAACGTGTCGGGTTTATTTTTCAAACCTTCAATCTTCTTCCCAGAGTAAATGCCATTAGCAATGTCGAGCTTCCATTAATCTACGCCGGATTTACAATTAAGGAGCGTCATGAAATGGCGGAAAGAGCTTTGGTTAAAGTAGGCTTGAAAGATAGAATCAAACATCGCCCCAATGAACTATCTGGCGGTGAACGTCAGCGTGTGGCCATTGCTCGAGCTCTTGTTACGAATCCCGATATCGTTTTAGCGGATGAGCCAACTGGCAACCTGGATAGTAAGACAGGTAAGGAGATAATGCAACTTCTCAACGAACTTTCCGGCGGGAACAATACCATAATATTGGTTACCCATGAGGAATTTATCGCTGAAAATGCAAACAGGTTGATAAATATCCTGGATGGTCAAGTTGCAACAGATAAGTTGATTTAAGAAATGTTTTCTCTTTTTGAAAATCTGCGTTCCGCACTCAATTCTCTCAGAAATCATCCCCTGAGAACAACACTTACCATGCTTGGTATTGTCATCGGAATAACAACAATTATCTCTCTGATATCCATTATTGCAGGCCTTGATGATATGGTAGCTGAAGAATTTTCCAGTATGGGCACAAGAGTTTTATATATTAGCCGAAACCAATGGGGAGAAAAGTATTTCAGAAACGCACCGCCTATTGGAGAGAAAGAAGTCGAAGCGTTGAAAAGAACGGATTTTGTGGAGTATGTCGTTCCTACCAGAGATAGGTGGGCTTCCGTTTCGCGTGGAGTGAAGGATATTGAGGGTATGACAGTGGTTGGGACTAATCAAGATTATCATCTGGTTAGGGAGATTCCCCTTGAACAGGGAAGGTTTTTTACCGGTTTCGAAGCGGAAAAAGGCACCAGGGTTTGCATTATTGGCCATGAGATTTATAAGGGACTTTTTAAAGCAGGCGAGAATCCGCTGGAGAAGTTTATTTACATTGAAAAAATCCCTTTTAAGGTTCTTGGTACTATTGAAAAGCAAGGTAATTTCCTTACAAACATGAATAATCTGGCTGCAGATTATAAGATATTTATTCCATTGAAGGCCTCAGATAGGATTTTTGGACGTTGGTGGGGGCTTGAGGTACTTGTAAGTTCTCCATCTGAAGAGTTACTTGATGTAACAGAAGATGAGTGTCGAATGATGCTGAGAGTAGCGCGTAAATTGGGACCACACGAACCGGATAATTTTGGAATTAATCGCCAGGATTTTCTCATGAATCAGTATCATGAGACTACCGATGTTCTATGGGCAGCGCTTATCGGAATCGCTGCACTTTCTCTTCTGGTTGGAGGAATCGGAATCATGAATATTATGCTTATATCGGTTACAGAAAGAACTCGGGAAATTGGTGTTCGTAAAGCATTGGGAGCTAAACGCTTACAGATATTATTACAGTTTTTATTCGAGGCTTTATTGGTATGTTGGATAGGAGGCATAATTGGTGGTATTTTGGGAGTTTTAACTGCATTAATAGCTTCGATTGTATCGCCAATCAATTTTGTCATTTCAAATCAGGCTATTCTACTGGGATTTGTATTCACAAGTAGCGTGGGAATTTTCTTTGGAATGTATCCAGCCGCAAAGGCGGCTCGTAAAAATCCGGTCGAGGCATTGAGGTACGAATAGATGAATCTGTTTAATGCCATAATGATCGCTTTTCACGGAATTAATCGCCATAGGTTAAGAGGATTTCTATCTGTTCTTGGGGTTATTGTAGGAGTAATTGCTGTTATCGGTATGGGTGCTCTTGCGGTTAGCATGAAAAAAGCTATGACTATGCAAGCTGGTAGTATGGGAGCAAATACATTCACTATTGAGCGAGTTAATGAGATGGAAGCCGGAATGCAATGGGTTTCTGGTGATAGAGAAGCGGCATTATCTTATTGGAAAAGGCCGAGAATGGAGTTGGAATATGTTGATGAAATTCGCGAAAATTGTCCTTCGGTAAAATCTGTTGCTCCTTATGCTAATCTCTCACAAAGATTCCGACATAGAAGAAATCGGTCGGATGAATCGATGCAGATTATTGCCACAAATCAGGATTTTCTCCAGGGTGGAATGTATAAATTAGCTGAAGGACGCTTCTTGACTGAATCCGATATTCGCTCTAGGCGATATATCTGTGTTATTGGTAAAGATATTGTAGAGCAGTTTTTCCCGAACTCCGATCCTATTGGAGAAGAGATCAATGTGGGCCCTCTCCGATGCAAAATTGTTGGTGTTCTTGAGGAAGTTGGTAGCGCGATGGGAAGCAATCCTGATCAAGTGGCAATTGTGCCTGTCTCTACAGCAATAAAATATTGGCCATGGTTGAAATGGCGCATGGGAATCAATGTAGAGGCCTACCCTGATTACAACGCCGATGCTCAGGATGAAGTTATAACCGTTTTGAGAAGCTTAAGAAGCCTTGCACCATATCAGGCAAATAATTTTTCCATTATTACTCAAGAAATGATGAAGGAACTTTTCGATAAAATCACTGGTGCCGCGGCTTTTGTCGTGATATTCATTGCAGCTATTAGTCTGGTTGTTGCCGGTATTGGAATTATGAATGTTATGTATGTTACCGTCAAGGAAAGAACCAGGGAAATTGGCATTCGCAAGGCCTGTGGTGCTACTTCAAATGCTATTTTACTACAATTTTCCGCAGAGGCTGCCCTTCTATCTTCGATTGGGGGACTGTTGGGTATACTAACAGTAGGTCTGCTGGTTATAACTGTTAGCAAATTCCTTCCCTTCGATTTGATTTTTCCACCATGGCTGATGATTCTTGGATTGATGTTTTCGTTTACGGTTGGTGTTATTTTTGGTGTAATACCAGCAAGAAAAGCTTCCAGGATGAAAGTTGTAGAATCTCTACGCTACGAATAGAGCCGATTAATTGGAATTTGAATTAGAGTAAATTCTGGCATTCGGGGCAAAAATAGGAAGATCTTCCCGAGATTATTTTCCTTTCGATTTTACCACCACAAGAGCATTTTAATCCCGATTTTCTTCGGTGAATTAGCCATTGTTCAGGCATGCGATCGATGTGTGCATTTACGTCGATAGCCAGATTTAGTATTCTTCTCATGGCAGTATAGATTTTTTCTATTGAGTTGTGATTGAGTTTTGCTGCCGAAGAATCCGGCCTGATGCCCAACATGAAAAGGATTTCATCGGAGTACATATTGCCTATCCCAGCGATTACTCTCTGGTTCATCAATAAAGATTTAATTGCGCCTTTATGACCGGTCATCTTCTGTCTAAATTGATTGTAACTGATTTCAAGAGCGTCCGGCCCGAGATTTTTCTTGTCTCTGAAATCCTCCAGGTTCTTTGATATACCAATTTCTCCAAGTCTACGAGTACAATCAAAAATCAATTTGTAATTATTGTTAAAATAGAATATCACACATGGATGAGATGTGTTTTTTCGCTTTTTATATTCATATCTCAAAAATCCAGTCATTCCAAAATGTAGATTTATCCAGCAATTCGATTCTGCCTGGATAAGGAGGTGTTTTCCAATACGGATGGTCCTCATGAAACAGTTGTTTTTCAAACATTTCCCAAGCACTGAAGGTGTAGTTTGATCTAATATTGATGGTTGGATTACTCGGGTTCTTAGAATAGTTTTTTTTAGAGAAGTGGAATCGATGTATTTTCTGAATCTCTCGACTTCTGGAAGTTCGGGCATCTAATTATCTCTGTATTTTCTTGCTTTTGTTATCGAATTTTCAATCGAATGACCATAACGAAACATGCTAATCCATTGATCGCAAGTTTTTGCTAATCTTCTAAATATATTTCGTATATTGAGTTTTTGTAAATGTAATCTCAGATTATCGAGTTCTTCCCAGAATAGATGTGCTGCAATCCAAACTCCGGTTAATACTCTTAGTGCATAATAGTCTCGCCATAGGCATTTTTTCTGTTATCTATTAGCACAATTTTTTCATTTTTAACATAGGTTATTTCTGTAATAAATTCGTTTGGATATTTATTGACAATAGTATCGGCGATTATCTTTGCAAATTTTTCTACTCGATTTAACTTATACTCACATTCTATTGTTGAGAAACCGTGTAAACCGGTTGAACCGATAGTCATCACATGAACTTCAAGACCGTATTCCTCAAGAAGGCCTTTATTCTTTTTGCTGCAAAAACCACAGTCCAAAACTAAGACTTCCGTTATTACATTCTAATACTGTAAAATATTAGATTAAAAATTCAAGGTCAAGCAGAAAATAGTAATTAGTTAATATTTACTTCTATATCTTCAGTGTTCACTGTAAATATAAGGTTATCGGAGTTAAATCAACTTGACGATAAAGTTGTCTATCCATATCATTTTGCTATGTTTGTGGATACGCATGCACATTTGTATTTTGAAGATTATAACTCCGATTTGGTTGATGTTATCGAATCGGCACGTAGATCTTCGGTTGGAACTATAATTGTACCGGGAATCGATGGACAGACTTCCATGCAGGCGATGAAAATTGCCGAAAGATATCCTGATATATGGTTTACCACTGGATATCATCCATCGGAAGCGGAGAAATACGACAAATCTCTTCTTATGCATCTGCTGAATCACCCCAAATGTGTTGCTGTTGGTGAAATTGGATTGGATTTCTATCGTGATTACAACCCTCGCGATTTACAGGAAAGTGTTTTTCGAAGCCAGTTAGATATTGCCCAAAAGCTAAATAAACCGGTGATAATTCACTCGAGATCATCCTGGGAATTGTTGAGATCTATTTTGGATGAATACACTCTATCAAAACTTGTATTACACTCTTTTTCCGGTGATGAAGATGACTTAAGTTGGGCTATCAAAAGAGGTTTTTTCATAAGCATTGGTGGACCGATTACCTTCAAGAATTTCAAGAAACAACTTATTGTTAAAAAAATTCCTTTGGATAGATTGATGCTGGAAACAGATTGCCCTTTTCTAACTCCGCAATCTCATCGGGGAAGAAGGAACCAACCTTCGTACATGGTCGAAACTGCGGAAAAGTTAAGCGAGATTATGGAAATTCCAGTCGGAGAGATTGAAAGAACAACAACTCAAAATGCAAGGGAATTCTTCGATATACCAATTCCATATCTATCCAAAACGTCATATAAACCCAAACGAAGTCTTTCACAGAATTTTCTAATAGACAGAAATATTATTAGCAAAATCGCTGATTCTGTAAATGAGAATAAGATTGGCCTGGAAATAGGTTCCGGGCATGGCGAATTAACCGATTTAATAATTGATAAGTTCGAGAGATTCTATTGTCTCGAACCCGATTGGAATCTGGTCTTTCAACTATCAGAGAAATTTCGGAAAGTAATCACAATTCCTATGAAATTTCAGGATATCGATTTGAACTCAATTCACCATTTTGAGGACGAAAAAATCTCGTTGGTGGGCAATCTTCCTTACAAAGATACCAGCCCAATATTATTCGATATCCTGGATTATCGACAGGTAATACAGGATGTTGTGATCATGGTTCAAAAAGAATATGCGCAGAGACTCCTTGCAAAAAAAGGCAATAAGGAATATGGAATTCCTACAGTTCTACTGGGCCTGTTTTTCAATATTAGAAGGTTATTCGATATCCCATCAAGTTGTTTCAAACCAAGACCAAAAGTCGATTCGACTCTGCTAAGATTAACTCCAATAGATAATCCCATGACAGATAGAATCGATTTGGAATGGTTGATAGCTGCGGTAAAGGGTGCTTTTGCCCATAGAAGAAAAATTATCAAGAACTCAATGGAATTAGAATTGCCACAAATGGATGTATTTACTATTTTAGAAAAAAGCGGAGTCGATCCGGATTCGAGAGCCGAAGATATCGAACCGGAACAATATGTGAGAATAGCTGAGAATTTGGAGAATTCGCGAGAAGTATAAATGGAATTATTCATAGTTGCCATAGTTCTTATTCTTGTAACATGGTGGGTTCTAGAATATAGACGTCACATTAGTTTTCGGGATAATATTCCAATAAGAATCCACGTAAATGGCACACGAGGTAAATCATCGGTAACTCGCCTTATTGCTGGTGCCCTGCGTGAAGGCGGAATTCGCACAGTAGCCAAAACTACCGGCACTTTGCCCAGATTCATTTTTCCAGATGGCAGCGAAGAACCGATTATTCGCCTTGGTTCGGCCAATATTCTCGAGCAGAAGACTATTATTCGTAGAGCTGCACAACTTGGGGCGAAAGCTTTAGTAATCGAGTGTATGGCTTTACAGCCGGAGTATCAGGAGATTTCGGAACAGAAGATGATAAATAGCACAGTGGGGGTTATTACTAATGCCAGACCCGATCATCTGGAGGTTATGGGACCAACCGAAGACGATGTGGTGGACGCTCTCTCCGGGACCATTAAACCGAGAGGAATCTGTTTTACTTCGGAAAAGGAGCGGTTTAAAAGATTGAAGGACAATGCTGAAAATATGGGAGCTAAATTATTCTTGGCAGACGATACAAGTATCACCGATGAGGATCTCGAAGGATTTTCCTATATAGAACATCGTGAAAATGTTGCCATAACTCTTGCTGTTGCAGGTCATTATGATATTCCAAGAGATATCGCTCTTCGAGGAATGCACAAATGTGAACCAGATTTCGGAGCACTAAAAGTATATAAGATCGATTTTTTTGGCAAAAAAACGCTTTTCTACAATGGATTTGCGGCGAATGATCCGGAATCGACGAGTACACTCTGGGATAAACTGGGATTTCAGCCAAACAAAGATGAACCTATAATCGTAATTGTCAATAACAGAGCAGACAGGCCCAATCGAACAGTTCAACTGGCGGAGATGCTCGAAGAACATATCGATGCGAACTATTTTATTTTAGTGGGTACGAACACCAAGCTGCTTTTTGAGAAAATTATCCGTACCGGAATGGATGTTACCGATGTATTTGACATGGGAGATAATACTCCCGATGAAGTTTTTGAAAGATGCATGGAATTAACTCCAAGAAACAGTAAAATAATAGGATTGGGAAATATCGGAGGAATTGGAAGAGACCTTTTAACATATATCGAGGCACGTTCAAAAAATGAGAATAATCATTCTGAAAAAGATCGAGGTTAAATAATGCTGTGGTTATCCGTCGGTTTAGGATTAGCGCTTTCACTGGGATTTGCGGAGTGGTTTGGACTTGCGGCTGGAGGACTTGTTGTTCCGGGGTATATCGCTTTATTTTGGAACCAACCTTTGAAAATAGTTGGAACAATCGTAATAGCTATGGCTGCTTTTGGAACGGTAAAAGTAATAGCCTCATATACTTTGCTTTATGGAAGACGCAAACTGGTTTTAACAGTGCTTATTGGGTTCATTTATGCATGGATTTTTCGATATATTATTGCGGGTGGAAATCTGGAATTTGCGACTTATATGGATCCAATCGGCTTTATTATTCCGGGATTGGTGGGGTATTGGATGGATCGTCAAGGGATATTGGATACTTTATCTACAATGGTTATCGCGAGTGTAATCGTGAGATTATTACTCATTCTGTTCAGAGGAGGTGAGCTTCTTGAAGTGGCGCTCCCGGCGAGTTAGTATTGGCGCATTGATATTCCTGGCCTGTTTAGGTTTGATATCGATTGCTCTGGTGGAATTCTCGACTATTCGTGTAAAAAAATCTCATTTCGATGCCAAAGTGGAAGCCAGCAATCTGGCTTTCAAAGGAGCTCAGGTAATTAGGAATTACGAACTGGGTGAACAGATAATAATCGATCCGGTGGTTGATCCTAACGCAACAGGTTTAATTGGTGAACAATTTACTCTGATAACTACAGACAGAGGAAGTTTAACCTCGAAATTAACTACAACAAACCCGAACTGGGCTGCGGTCGTAGTGGATATGTTGAAAGAAGTAGGTGTCGAACAAGGAGATTTAGTAGCTATAGGATATACAGGCAGTATGCCGGCACTCAATCTAGCAACTCTTTGTGCATTAGAAACTATCGGTGCGAAACCGGTGATTATTGCAAGCGTGGGAGCTTCTATGTGGGGTGCGAATAATCCAGAATTTGCCTGGTTGGATATGGAAAAGAAGCTCTATGATTCAGGGATTATAAGCTTTAAAAGTGTTGCTTCTTCGATCGGAGGTAGAGGAGACAGGGGAGGGAATGTATCACCTCAGGGTAGAGAGCTTATCAGGGAAATTATTCAGAGAAACGATGTGATTCTTATCGAAGAAGCCACTCTGGATAATTCTGTCCAGCGGAGAATGGAAATTTACAACGATAATCTCCCCAAAGGGAAGCAATACTCTGCTTATATAAATATCGGTGGTGGTTTGGCCTCGATAGGCAGTTTTCAGAATTTTGTAATGGTCAAAGCGGGAATTACAGAAAAATTGCCGGTCGGGAATTATCCTCTAAAGGGTACAATGATTCGAATGGCAGAAAATGGAACGCCGGTTATTAATCTTACCGATATTAGACTTCTGGCTAAAAGATATGGGCTTCCTGTGGCACCTGAACCGTTGCCGGATATACCTCACGGCGAGGTTTATTTCGAAAAAAGGTATAGAATGCCTCTGGTAATTGCAGTTCTGTCAATTTATTTGATTCTCGTTTTTGTGGTGATCAGAGTCGATTTGAAAAGTTTCATCTTAAAGAAGCCTTCCCACAAAAAATAATTAGTATAATCTACAGGTAAAGATTATTCGACCAATAAATCGATTATCTTAAACTGCTCGACATCGACCAATCCCTTGTCAGTAAGCTTCAATTTTGGGATTACCGGCAAAGCCATGAATCCCAATGTCATGAATGGGTCGTCGAGTTTACTTCCCAGAATCCTGCTGTTTATCTTTATTTCGTCAAGTTTCTCTTTGATAGTATCGATTGTATCAAGCGACATCAACCCGCCGAATTCAAGAGCTAGCGAACCGACAACTACGCCGTCTTTGACTGCGGAAAAACCACCTTTTGAATCGATTACCGCTTCAGCTGCAGCTATCATATCACTATCGTTGGTGCCTACCACGATCAGGTTGTGCGAATCGTGACCGACCGAACTGGCGATAGCTCCCTCTTTAAGGCCGAATCCTTTAATAAATCCAAGGCCGATATTACCTGTTGCATTGTGCCTTTCAATAACAGCCATTTTCAGAATATCCCTGTCAATATCGGAGACAGCACAGCCATCAACGATCTTGAGTTTTTCAACAAGTTTCTCTGTGACTAACTGATTCTTGATTAATTGAATTACGTTAGCCGAATCGCCTTCTTTGGCTCTGATTTGGAGTTTGGACTCACTTAAAGGAGCGGAATTCATTGTATTTGGGATATTAATATCTGTAGTGGTCCAGCTATTATCGGTAATTTTGCCATCTTTAGCAATCAGTTTTCCTTTGGCCCAGACCATGCGAGGATTGAAATCGGTCAGGTCTTTGCTCCAGATTATATTTGCCACCTTACCCGGAGCTATCGCTCCCATGTTATATTGTCTGAAATACTCCGCAGCGTTGATCGTGGCCATTCTAATGGCGATTATCGGATCGATACCAAACTCGATTGCCCTTCGAACCATATAGTCAATATGCCCCCGGTTGATTAATTCCGGTGGGTGAAGATCATCAGAGCAAAAGATAATCCGGCGATGGTTTTCTGTTGTTACGATGGGCAATAAATCATCCAGATTACGAGCACCGGTGCCTTCTCTAATCATAATAACCATACCTGCACGCAATTTCTCGCGGGCTTCGTCAGGTGTTGTGCATTCGTGGTCGGAGTCGATACCTGCGGCAGCATAAGCTTGAAGATCTTTACCGGTTAATCCAGGAGCGTGACCGTCGATAACTCCATTGCTCGATACAGCCAGTTTTGCCAAAACCGACGGATCGCCGAAAATCACTCCGGTATAGTTCATCATTTCAGCCAGGCCAACTACTCGATCCTTTTTAAGGATTTGAGAGATAGTCTCTGCATCGATATTCGCACCGGAAGTTTCCATATGAGTTGCCGGTACACACGAAGAAGCCATTATGAAAACAGATAGGGGGATATTCTCGGATGTTTGCAGCATGAGATCAATTCCCTCGACTCCCATGACATTGGCGATTTCATGAGGATCTGCGAAAACAGCAGTGGTTCCCTTGGGAAGTACTCCTCGTGCGTATTGTGGGGGAGCAACCATACTCGATTCGATATGCACATGACCGTCGATTAGACCCGGGATAAGATATCCACCGTCCAGATTCACCTGATTCGATGCAGAATAATCTCCGATTCCCGCAATCAAATCTTCATAAATGGCAACATCGCCGGAATAGATTTCTCCGGTAAGAACATCTACTATTTTCGCACCTTTCAATACCAGATCTGCTTCTTTTTCACCGCGAGCTACGTGGATTAATTCTGTCATTTTTTGCACATTCATGAAAAACCTCCTATATCAACGATATAATTTATTCTCGATAATAAAATTTCTCACATTCTCCGAAACAAGATAGCGAATTGAATTTCCCTTTTTTACCGATTCTCTGATTTTTGTAGCGCTGATATCGATTTGTGGGCAATCGATTATATTCGATTCCATAAGGACCTTTTTATAAGCTCTCTTCTTATCGTACCCGGGCCTAAGTGCAACATCGATTTCTACCATTTTAAGAAGTTTTCGATAATCTTTCCATGTTGTAAAGTCGTTCAGAGAATCGCCACCGATAATAAGATGTAATTCGTCTTCGGGGTATTTATTCTTAAAGAATAGCAACATATTGATAGTCCATGGTGGTTGATCAGGGGAAAGCTCGATTCTGGAAACTTCGAACAGAGGATTACCGCTGATGGCCAGCATAACCATCTTTAAACGGTCCTCGGCTTTGGATAAAGAATCTTTCTCTTTATGAGGTGGTACTCTTGCTGGAACCCATATTACTTTATCCAGACGGGCTTTTTCTGCGATATGCTCTGCAATAATAAGGTGTCCAAGATGAGGAGGATCGAAACTACCCCCAAATATTCCAATCCGTCCGCCCAAGGTTATCCTTCGATTTTTTTGATAAATTCACCGGATTCAACTGCAGCCTCGGAATCGGGATAATCATCGATGATCTTCTTAAAAGCTTCAAGTGCGTTTTCTGAATCTTCCATTAATTCGAAATAGGCTCTGCCCTTTAAAAGAAGAGCTTTTGGTATCCATGAAGTCTCTGGATACTCTTCTCGAATAATATCGGAATACAAGATTACCGATTCAGGTTTGTGGAGTTTAAAATAGAGCTTGATTGCGTTAAATTGCTTTTCTGCAAGCTTTTCACGACATTTCTTTATTCCCTGTTCAGCTTGATCTAAATACTCGGATTTGGGATAATAAGAGACAAAATCCTTGAATGCTCCAAGAGCCTGCTCTGTTTTATTCTGTTCGAGATTCACTCTGGGCGATGCTTCGAAAAGCGCTTCGGCATACATCAACTCGGCTTTTTCCACATATTCGCTTTCGGAGTATCTTTCCGCAACTCTACGATATTCCGATGCGGCTAAATTGTACTCGCCATTTTCGAAATAACTCTTTGCCAGAGTGAAAGTAGCCGTGGCAATTTCTGCATGAAACGGATAGGACATAGTAAAATCGGAGAGATGTTTTATCGCTTTTCGATATTTACCCTTATTGAAGTATTCCATGCCGGTTTGAAAAAGCAGGTCACCTTTGGATGCGCTGCCCTGAAGCTTTGTTTCGGCACTACATCCAATAAATAGAAATATTGAAATTATGGTTAATAATATCGCTGTTTTGTTAATTTTCATCTAAATCTATAATCCCATTTTATCTTCCGGACGAATTAAGCTTCGCGGGTCTTGATCGGCCGGTAGAGAGTTAAGTGGTTTACCGTCCTTGTCCACCGCTGTTTTTGCCGGGCCTTCAAATTCTTTTTCTTCGTCCTGTTCTTCGTTAACCTGATTGGTATCTGTTTCAGTCGGTGTTTCTGCTTCTGGTGTAATAGAACTGGCAGCTACAATATCTTCCGATTTTACTTCGGTTTTAACCGCTGTATTTCTCTTTTTTGGTACTGGCAATTCGGTTCCCGCTAGCGGTCCACTTTCAGCAATAACCGGGCCAGAATCTTCTATTTCTTCGTGGGGTATAAGAGCAGCGAGAGCTGGGGTCATGGGTCCGCTTTCAGGATTATTTTCATGAATCTCAACACCATAAGAAGCTATTTGTTCATAAGCTCTATTTCTCAGATTTTCCTCGGCTGTCGGATATAGAATAGCAACCTTGTAAAACTCCATTATAGCGCTGGCTGTATCACCATTCAAAGTATATGCCATAGCCAGTTCATATTGAGCCGCTGCAGCCTTGTTGCCATCGGGTAGTTGCTGGGCATATCTGTAATGATCGATTGCCTTATCATATTGCTTCTCATCTAAATAGGAAACAGCTATCCAATATTCCGCATTGTCATGAAGTCCCATATCTACCGGGGAGTTTTTCACCTCCTGGAATTTTACCCTGGCCTGTGAAGGTTGACCTGACTGAATTAGTTTTACACCTTCGCTATAGATTTGGTTGAAATCCTCGGCTAGAATACAGATCGCAGAAAGAACCAATATTAAGATTACAAACTTGTTCATTTTACTATTCCCAGTAAATGGTTTTCAGAGCCTCGAATAATGTTTATATCCATAATATCGCCGACTCTC
>Ga0272443_10001406_pt1 | contig 35350 bp, 33 predicted proteins | sample SSMAcet12_FD_193581 | JGI IMG/M metagenome (GOLD analysis project Ga0272443, IMG submission 193581) | Marine sediment archaeal communities from Little Sippewissett salt marsh, Falmouth, MA, United States - SSM-Acet-12 | ecosystem: Environmental > Aquatic > Marine > Wetlands > Sediment ... | reverse complement strand
AGAATAACATAAAGGATAACGGGAGATCCGGTCAAAAGAAAGAAGAAGACATATTTACGGAAAACAGAATTCCTGTCGATATTTTCGGAAAACTTCTTCAGTGTCGATCCCGGCCGGGAAAGAAATTCGCCCGGCGAGACCTGAAGAACCTCGTTTCCCCCGTTTTTAAAAATGAACAGACCGTCTGCTGTTGATATTTCCAGGTCTGCCTGCGCATATCCTCTTACGGGAAGATAGTCGTATCTGAGCAACGTTTTCGTTAAAAGCTGCGACTCTCGACCGACTGTAATCCGGTCGGAATTGCATGTTCGTATCATCTTCTGATCGAGTGATTTGAAGACCTCCGCCGGATAGAGAGTATAATTATAATAAAAGTCGTTGATACATTTTCCCGGAGGCCCGGAGAGGAGAAAACTGTCTCTGATATTGATAAAGAGGTCGCCACCGACCAGGGGAACCCACACGAACGCCAGCAGGAGAAGGGGAAGAAGATGAAAAAGCTCGCTCCGTATGAGTTTTCCCGGGGTCCGCTCGGGGAGCCATCTGATAGAAGCCGCAAAAACGACAGGGGGCACAAAAAGAAAATACGAAGCAGCAGGACAAAACCCCTCCAGATGCAAGGAAACGAGACATCCCGCCCATAACAGGATGAAAACGCCCAACGATATCCTGTTCCTGGAAAAGACCCGGTCCCACAACCAGGCCACGGCAAAGGCGAGGAGGGAAAGACCGGCGCCCACTGTTAGCGTGAAAAATACGCCCCCGAAAAAAGCGGGCCCGAATTCTCTCAGACGCATCATCGCATGCCCGTTAGGCACCGCAAGATAACCGGCATCGACTATCGCTGCCAGTGAACGATAGAGGGCGGCATTAGACAGATAGATCTGAATGGTCGCGATAAGTTGAGCGGTTAACAACCCGGGGAGAATTATCTTCAGTAATCTCATTCGGCTACCTATCCGCAATGTGCGCCATGTTTACATAGATTATACGCGCAGGATTTTCTCCAGTTTAATTGGAGAAGAGGACCCGACCCCTCGACCCCCTATAGTATTACCCTAGACAAGGCATGTATTCCGCCTCAACACATGACAACCGATCGGGAGATGATTTACCAGTTTATACCATAGATATATCTGCCGTTGTCAATGCGCAACTGTAATCCTCTGTTGAAAAAACCTCTTGCGCTGTGGTAAAAATTCCTATGGAAGAGAATATAATTGTTACCACAAACAGGAATTCCTGCCCGGGAGGTTTTACGCTTCTCGAGGTTATGATCGCCATGGCAATCCTTGCCATCACGCTTGTTGTGATCTTCCAATCCCAGTCCCAGAGTGTATCCATGGCCGGTGAGGCGCGATTTCAGACCACCGCGGCTCTCCTGGCCCAGGGGAAAATAGCCGAAATCGAAACCGCGAATCCTGAAAGGATCAGCTCCGACAGTGGAGATTTCGGTGATGACTTTCCCGACTATTCATGGGAACTCGATGTAACGGAAACAGAACTTGAAAGTCTGAAAAAAATCGAGGTGAAGGTTGTAAACGAGAAAATGAAGTCGAACAATTCTCTACGGTTTGTCTTCTACAGGGTTACCGTTTACTGATGAGGCATATGAGCATATCAAAAAGAGACGGGTTTACGCTCCTTGAGATCCTGATCGCCATAGTCATACTGGCGACAGTTCTGACGACGATATACGCGGCATATACGGGAACGTTCAGATTAGAAAAACAGGTCCGGGCGAGCGATGCTATTTACACCATGGCACGAACGTCACTTGGCAGAATGACTGAAGACATTGAGTGCGTATGCAGATATAACGATTCTTTGAGGTTTGTGTCGGGAGAATTTGAAACAGAGAATTGCATGGGACTGTCATTCTTTTCATCTTCGCACCTTAATTTTGATGATGAACGCTCTTCGGGCATCGCAATTATAGGATATGACATCGTAAAAGATGCCGACGAGGATAGCTGCCTTCTTAGAAGGACGGATGAACTGTGCCGGGGCAATACAATAAAGACGGAAAACAGAGGGTACACACTCTGTACCGGGCTCCAGTCCCTGACCTATACATTCTATGACAGCAGTGGAACAGAATACGATTCCTGGGACTCCGAATCCTCCCTGACGGCCCAGTCAAACAGACTACCTTCCATTGTCATGATAAAAATGACGTTTGTAAATCCGGAAGACACAAACAGCCCGTATGGATTCATGACCAAGGTGTCTCTACCAATGGGAGAAAATCCATGAGAAATACTATCATGAACGAACGCGGCGTGGCACTGATACTGGTGATACTAATGATGAGTATCATTACGGCGGTTACACTCATGCTGAATAAGGCGTCACGATCAGAGATCGGTGAAGCGGCAAACCTGAGAGACGGGATCAGAGCGATCTGCCTTTCAAAATCCGGGTTTCACATGGGAGAAGCGCTTCTGCACGAAGATAAAAATGACTTTGATTCCATAAATGAATACTGGGCCAAATCGGATCTGCTTTCCGTCGGCTCAGAGGCCCTGTTTGAGAGCGGGTATTTCCGACTGTCCATTGAGGACGAAGCCGGCAAAATCCCGATTAATAAACTTGTGAATGGCACCGAATACAACGAAGAGATTAAGGATCTCCTTATTCTGTTTCTGACTCTTCCGGAATTCGATCTCGATGAACAGCAGGTCCGGGACCTGGTGGATTCAATAAAGGACTGGATTGATGTCGATGATGTAACAACCGGTTTCGGAGCCGAAGATATCTACTACGCAGGGCTGGAAGATCCCTACAAATGCAAAAACGCTCCCCTTGATTGTATTGAGGAACTTTTGATGATAAGAGGAATGACGGAAAATTTGTACTACGGCACGGAAAATACGCCCGGGATTGTGGACTACATTACCCTGTACGGCAAAGGCGTGATAAATATCAACACTGCTCCGAACCGTGTACTGAGATCGCTGTCCGACGAAATGACCGATGAGATGGTCTCTGATATGGATGCCTTCAGAAAGAATGAAGAAAATGATCTTTCGGAATCTTCGTGGTACAAGAATATTCCGGGTATGACGGGTATAACCATCGACACCGGGCTGATAACTGTAAAAAGCAACGTATTCCGGATAACCTCCACGGGCTATGTAAACGATATGCGAAAGAAGGTATGCGGGGTAATCGAGAGGGACGGCGGAACAATAAAACGATTATCCTGGAAGGTGAACTGATGCCGGAAAAGATTCTCGGTCTTGACATCAGCAGTAACAGCATAAAGGCGGCACAGGTTACAGCCGGCCTGAGAGGATACGATATTACCGGTGTGTTTCATATCGATATTCATGAAGCGGGCGGTATTGAAAAGGCCCTGGAAAAGCTGTTCGAAAATGACGTATTAAAAAACAGCATATGCGTGGCCTCGCTCCCCGTTGACAATTTTTCCTTCCGCACTATAACACTTCCCTTCAAAAACAGAAAAAAGATCGACAAGACAATCGCGTACGAACTCGAACCCCTCCTTCCCTACTCCGTCGATGATATCCTTATAGATTATACGGTTGTCGACCAGAAAGATCAGTCGGAAATATTCGCCGCCGCGGTCCCCAGATCCGTTCTGGGTGATCTGGTCACAAACCTGGAAAAATACCACATAGAAGCATCAATAATCGATATAGATGCCGTTTCCCTGGTTTCAAAGATCACGTCCGGTGGCGACGCGGGGTGCGGTCTTCTCCTGGATATCGGCTGCACCGACACCACAGCCATATTGTTCAAAGAGAACAGCGTGCTTCACATACGGCATTTTTGCTTCGGCGGAGCCATGATTACCGAGGCTATGGCAGAGGCCGCCGGAATTGAATTCTCAGAGGCGGAAGAGAGAAAACTGTCCGGTGAAACAGAGGCCGGAGAACGTGTATCGGCACTCCTCCGAACATTCTTCCTGGAGATACAAAACACACTTGAATTTCTGAAGATAAAAGGTCATCTCGAAGAAATCCCCGTCGGCATCTTCCTGACCGGAGGCGGGGCACTATACAAGCCGCTGGAGGATGAACTGGAGAGCTTTTTCTCTCTCCCGGTGGAGATGATCGATCTCTCGGCGACAGAAGATATCGGCATGAAAAAGGAGATCATGCATGATGTGAATCCGCTGCTGATGAATCATGCCATTGCTCTCGCCACACGGGAAGCGACAAAGGGTGCTGGATTTAATTTTGCCCGAGAGACATTTAAGCCGAAAAGGGCATACGAACGGTTCCAGAAGGATTTCAGATGGCTGGCAACGCTTGCCCTGATCGTTCTGTGCGCTTTCGGCGTTGATCAATACATGGATTACCACTTCAGCCGCGCACACCTTGACAGGCTGAAAAGTGAAATAACGTCCGTTTTTAAAACGTCCTGCCCCGAAGTGACAAAGATCGTCGATCCCGTTCATCAGCTCAGGGTCAAGATCGAAATGGCAAAACAGTCTTCTGCCGGGCTCAGCGGCACCGGGTTCGGAATAAAGACACTGGATATCCTGAAAGATATATCACGGCTTGTTCCGGGGGAGACGGATTTCATTATTACCAGTTTTACCTTTGACGGAGAGACTGTAAAAATCAAGGGCGAGACTGACAATTTCAACGGCGTTGACGGGATAAAAAGCGCGCTCGAAAGATCACGTTATTTCGGAGCTGTTACCATAAGCTCGGCAAACCTTATCAAGAAGGGAAGCCGTGTCGGATTTGATCTGAGGATAGAAGTAGCCCGTAATTAAACGCCGGGATATCGAAAGACAAAGGCACAAAAAAATGGACTTTCGGACAAGACTCAAACTTACAAAACATGAACGATACTATGTTTCGATTGGGGCCGCCGCAGTGATCCTTTTTCTTGTATTCCAGTTTGTTATCTTCCCCTTTATGGGGGACAAGAAGAGGGTTGCCCGCTCTATTGATTCGAAAGAACAGATATTGAAAGAACTTCGCACTCTCGGTTCGCAGTATATGGAGATGAAGGAGAATACGGTTGATATCAAAAGTGTGCTCGACAGACGACCAGAGAATTTCACCCTTTTTTCCTTTCTGGAAAAACAGGCCGGGCGAAGCGGGGTAAAGCCGAACATAAAATACATGAAACCCTCGACCACGACAAAAACGGAGCCATACAACGAATCATCCGTTGAGATAAAACTCGAAAATGTAACCCTGGAGCAACTGGTCGAATATCTGTACCGTATCGAATCCCCTGAGAACCTGGTCGGTATCAAGAGGATTTCGATAAAACAGAGCAGGGGAAGCCCTCAATATCTAACCGTTTTGATGCAGTTAATTACGTACATATAATGAAAAACCCGGGGTTGAGCACAGAGAACCCGATACCCTAAACCGACAACCGGAATGCCGATGAAAACAAAGAGATGGATCATATATACGATATACTGCATACTGGTTACATTCCTGTTTCTGTATCTGTGCTTCCCGTCGGATAACGCGGCGGGCTATATACAATCGACCTTTCTCGGCAATAACCCTGACGTTGTCTTCTCCTTCGATTCCGCGACCCCCTGTGTCCCGCCGGGGTTACGACTGAACAATGTTGAAATCGGTCTCAGAAGCGCGCCGGATGTGGTTTTCAGAGCGGGTGCGCTCAAAATCCGGCCGGTGCTGGCAAAATTCCTTACCGGAAAGGTGTCACTTATCATGAATACCGACGCGTACGGGGGAAAGATGCATACTGATATCCATTTTGCGAATCGTTTTTCCACCGAAGGCCCCGTCAGTATACATAACGGCTTTAGTGCCATTAATCTCGGGAAGTGCCCTGCCCTCCATGCGGCGGCAGGACGACGGATTGGCGGCATACTCAGCGGAACTTTTTCATACGACGTGAGGTCGGACAGGATTACGGGCGGTACAGGCAGCGCCCATTTCTCTCTCCTTGACGGCAGTGTCCAGCTCCTGAAAGATATCTTCAGCCTCAGTCAGATGGATTTCAACACAATGGAGACAGACCTCACTCTCAAAAATCGTACCCTCACGATAACACGCATGGAAATAGCAGGGAACGAATTCAGCGGATCCTTCAGCGGAAGGATATTCCTGAAAGAAGAGATATCGCGAAGCAGATTATCCATAAAGGGCACCATAAGAATCCATGCCATAAACAGGGACATTTCGACTACCCTGAATGGAACCATTGCCAACCCCGTTCCCAGGTTTATGTAAGTTATGAAACCAGTATACCGTACCGTAATCATTATTATAACGATCACCATCCTGTCATATTTGTCGGTCGATATCTTTTACAGGATTATAGACGCACACCTCGGCCGCGTCGAAACCGGGATCACCTCAACCGGGAAGAAACCCCTGCCTGCCGTCAGAAAAAAATCTTTCTCCTCTTACGCGATAATCCGGGACAGAAACCTTTTCGGTTCAATCAATACGACTACCGGGGAGAGACATATCAATATCGATGAGCTGGAATCCACACAACTCAACCTGGTTCTTATGGGAACGGTGTATGGAATGGGTGATCTGGACCGCGCCGTCATCGAAGACAGAGAGAACAGGAAACAGGAACTTTTCAAGGTTGGCGATACTGTTGCTTCCGCTACGGTCGTCAGAATAATGAGGGGAATAGTAGTGTTGAACGTCGAAGGCAGAGACGAGATACTGGCCATGGAAGTTGAGAGCGGCAAAGAGACGCCCGGCGGTATCGGAACAACAGCCCCCCGCGCCGGGACTCCTATCCCCGTAAGAAAAGACGCGATAGACGACGCCATGAAAGATATGGGTAAAATCCTCACCCAGGCAAGGATTCGACCATACTTTTCTGCCGGAAAATCTGATGGATTTATCATAAACAGGATAAAGAAGGACAGCATATTCCAGAAAATGGGAATGCGTAACGGAGATATTATACAGGGTGTCGATAATCAGCCCATCAAGAGCCCGGATGAAATGATGAAACTGTATAATGGCCTGAAGTCGGGCTCGTCAGTACGTCTTAACATAAAGAGAAGGGGCAGAGAACAGACTCTGGAATATGTTTTTGAGTAGAGGATTTTCCCGCTGCCCGCCACAACCATGAACCACACAGCGTAATCTATGTATACATCATACTTCGGATTAACAGAAAATCCATTCAGCATGACGCCGGACACCCGGTATCTTTTTCTCAGTGCGCAGCACAGCGAAGCACTTAATCACCTGCTTTACGGAATAAATGAAAAGAAAGGGTTCATGGTAATTACGGGGGGAATCGGGACCGGCAAGACCACCATATGCAGAAAACTGCTCGCCACTGTCGATCAATCGGTTGACAGCGCCCTTATATTCAATCCGGCTCTCTCTGAAATGGAGCTCCTGGCAACGATCAATCACGAGTTTGGAATCAAATCGGGACCGGGGAGAAAGACAAAGAAACGACATATCGACGCGTTAAACAGATTTCTGCTTAAAAACTTTTCCGCGGGGAGAAACGCGGTATTGCTGATCGATGAAGCTCAAAACCTTTCCCGCGGCGTACTGGAACAGATCCGGATGCTTTCCAACCTCGAGACCGAGAGAGAAAAGCTGCTGCAGATAGTTCTTATAGGGCAGCCTGAACTGGAGAACCTTCTCACATCACCATCCCTGCGACAACTGAATGAAAGAATTACCGTGAGATATCACTTAACCCCCTTCAGTTACGATCAGGGGAAAAACTATATCCTGCACCGACTGGCGGTAGCCGGAGGAGATAACGGGGTTCCCCTTTTTTCCGCTCCCGCCTTCAGAAAGATACACAGCTATTCCAGGGGTATTCCCCGACGAATCAATGCCATCTGCGACAGGGCGTTGCTTATTGCGTACAGCAGAGATTCCGACGCCATCGGCAGAAATATCATCAGGGAAGCCGCCTCGGATATCGGCAGCGGGTACCTTACAGACAGGACGCGGTTACGGAGCAAAAGAAACCGCCTTATATTTTTCTCACTTCTGGTTGTCATCATCATTGCAATGTTTGCGGTTCCGACAACCCGGGAGATGTTCGTTGATTTGCTCTCAAACGCGAACTTTTCAAAGTGAAACAGATGAGTCATATAGACAACGCACTTAAAAAAGCCCAGAGGGAAAAGGACAGCCTGCACAATGGCTACAATCATATACCGCCCGCCTCAACCGGCAGAAAACATGCCGACCGCAGGATTGTATGGTCGATTGCCGCGGGCGGAGTATTGCTGTCTGTCGTTGTGACTGTTCTTCTCCTCTTCGGGAACACTCTTCCCGACGGGAAGGAGACCGTACCTCATCGAGCAGATGTCGTGGCAAAGGAAAAGCCGTCATTCCAGACAGAAAACAAGATCGACAAAAGCGCAACGGCAAAACTTTTCCCTTCCGTCGACAAGGGGGAAACGCCCTCACCTGCCTTGGCCGTGAATGCCAAGCCGTTGAAGAATGAAACAGCGATGACTCCCGGCATCGATACGCTCTACAGACAAGCGCTCGACTACCAGAAAGAAAGCGACTTCGACAAGGCGATTACCGTATACAAAGATATTCTTGATCGAGATCCCGAACATATTTTCACCCTGAACAATCTCGGGGTTATCTATATGGGCCGAGGGAAAAATAAGATCGCGGAGATACTGTTTAAAAAAGCAATCGACCTGAAAGGTGATTATGTAGATCCGTATTACAACCTCGCCTGTCTCTACGCGAAAGAAGGAAATAACATTCGCTCTATCGATTATCTAAAGAAAGCCGCGCAAATAAATAATGACGTGAAAAAATGGATAAAAAATGATAGAGATCTTGATAATGTGCGTAAATCGGATGATTTCAGAAAAGTTTTTGAGTGATATGGAAAATACAAACAGTCACAGGAAGCCGGATATTTCCGGCATAAGAAAATCAGCAAAAAAATATCTGCTGCTGTCTGTCATTATTCTGTGTGCCGTGCTGCTTTCAACACCGGAAAGAGTAACAGGGGCAAAGATTACAGGCGACGAAAAACTCGTTCCCACGTCTCCCGCCAAAGCGACTCCGGCAAAAACCGCTATCGCAGAACCTCCTCCCGGCGGAAAGAACGGGACCACCCCCACTTCCTTGAAACCGGAAAAAGCGGTGGAAACAGACACATATGCCACCATCGACTTCAACAATGTCGACATACGGGTATTCATCAAATTCATCAGTGAATTGACCGGCAGAAATTTCGTGATCGACAAGAACGTCAAAGGAAAAGTTACCATAATCTCCCCTAAAAAGATCTCGACCGTCGAAGCGTACAAGGTATTTGAATCGGTTATGGAGGTTCACGGCTACAGCACGGTTCCATCGGGAGATATCATCAAGATAGTCCCTTCGAGAGACGCGGGGACACGGAACATCGAGACACGTCTCAGGAGAGAGGCCATTGTCCCGGAAGATAAGGTCGTAACGCAGATCATCTCCCTGAAATACGCGAGCCCCGATGAAATGAAGAAGATTCTCACTCCGCTGGTTTCAAAATCGAGCGTTATCCTCTCCTATACCCCCACGGGCATGCTGATCGTAACGGACCTGCTCTCCAACATAAAAAGACTCCTTAAAATCGTCAGCGCTCTGGACATCGAAGGGATAGAGGAACAAATCTCCGTCATTCCGCTGGAGCGCGCCTCTTCCACGGATATCGCACAATCACTGAACCAGATTTTCCAGAAGACGTCACGACAAAAAAGGGGTACCGTCGCATCAGCTATAAAGATCGTCCCCGATGCACGCACAAACACCGTAATAATCCTGGCCAGCGAGAATGATGCCTCACGCATTAAACAGCTTATCAAGCTCCTGGACAGGGATATTCCCCGGGGAGAAGAAAGGTTGCGTGTATACCGGCTTGAAAACGCCGATGCGGAGGAATTGTCGACGGTCCTGATGAATCTCCCTTCAAAAGACACACAGGAGGCTCAAAAAGGAAAAACCCCGCTGCTTTCGAAAGACATAAGCATCGTTCCCGACAAGGCATCCAATTCTCTTATCATTACCGCCGACAAAGACGACTACAACATAATCGAAAACGTCATCAAACAGCTCGATATCGCCCGCCCGATGGTCTACATAGAGGCCCTTATCATGGAAGTCAACGTGGACAAGGATTTTAATCTCGGAGTGGAATGGCAGGTCGGCGATAAATTCGACAACAACAAGTATTACGGGGGCTCATTTACCGGCAAGAATATCCTGCCGACGGTGAATTCCACCACCGGCGCGGTGTCATTCCCCGAGGGGTTGTCGCTTGGAATATTCAGTGAAACAATCAGTATCGGCGGCATACAGTTTCCCAATATCGGAGCAATCCTTCAGGCCTATCAGAAGGATGAAGATGTTCATATACTCTCGACACCCCAGATACTCACACTCGATAACGAAGAGGCGGAGATATATGTCGGCGAAAACGTCCCCTACCAGACACGGGCGGAAACATCCTCCAGCGATATAGACTACAGTTCGTACGAATATAAAGATGTAGGGGTTACCCTGAGAATCACACCGCAGATTAACCGCGAACGGTTTGTCAGGCTCAACATCTTCCAGGAGGTTACCAAGCTTGTCAGGGAAGCCGGGACACAGACGGTGCGTCCGACAACACTGAAACGAACCGCTAAAACGACCGTCACTATACAGGATAAAAACACGATAGTGATAGGAGGTCTGATCGGAGAAGACATCACCAACACCGTATATAAAACTCCCTGCCTTGGAGATATTCCCGGTCTGGGATGGCTGTTCAGATACAACAGCGAATCACACGAAGAACGAAACCTCTTTATATTCATTACTCCTCATATTATTGAAAACCCCGGCGAAGCCGAAAAAATCTACGACGAGAAACATGAACAGATCAAAGAGGTGCAGGAGGGTGTGATCAAAACTTACGAGAGAAAACGTAAGGAGTGAGGGGTGCAGAATTCTTACGGCGACTATAAAGAACAGTTCCAGTCCTCACCGACCGGGCCTGCTGAAACGGATCTTCTCGAAAAACTAAGCATTCAATTCGACATCCCCTTTTACCCTGAATTATCTGCGGGAACCCTTCGATTTGACTTCACAAAAAAGATTCCCATCCAATACCTGAAAAAACAGATGATGGTACCGCTGGAAACCCCGGAGGGCGCATTTATAGCGATGAACGACCCCTCTAATTTTCAGGCCCTCGATGATCTCCGGCATATACTGGGATGGGGAAATGCCGGGATTGTCCTCTCCACGCACGCGGCCATTCTCTCCGCCATAAACCTCGCATATAACCAGGACAGCGGTTCTGCGGAAGAGTTCATTCAGGACATGGCTGAAGAATCCCCGGACAGCATTATCTCCGAGATCGAAGAGACGGCGGACCTTCTGGACGATACCAGTGACGCGCCGGTAATAAAACTCGTCAATCTCATGTTGTCACGTGCCGTCAAGGACCATGCCAGCGATATTCATATAGAGCCCTATCAGGGTTCTCTTTCAGTTCGATACCGGATTGACGGAGTATTATATAATGCCATGAGCCTGCCGAAACGAATTCAATCCCCCCTTACTTCGCGTATAAAGGTTATGGCAAAACTCAACATTGCCGAGAAAAGACTCCCGCAGGATGGAAGAATCAACATAAAAATCGGAGACAGAAGTGTTGACATTCGCGTATCGGTAATTCCCATTGCCTTTGGTGAAAGGGTTGTCATGAGACTTCTCGACAAGACGGATACGTCCTTTAAGCTGGATGATCTGGGGATTGACGAGGAGCGTTTTAATTCCCTCGACAGCCTCATCAGATCACCATACGGGATTATTCTGGTAACAGGACCAACGGGAAGCGGTAAAACAACGACGCTCTACGCGGCACTTTCCACCATAAACCATCCGGAAATCAATATCATAACGATAGAAGACCCGATAGAATACCAGATCAAAGGCATCGGGCAGATTCAGGTAAATCCAAAAATAGGCCTCTCATTCGCGAGCGGCCTGAGGTCTATAGTACGACAGGATCCCGACGTGATCCTTGTGGGAGAGATTCGGGATATGGAAACCGCCGAGATTGCCATTCAATCGTCACTTACAGGACATCTCGTATTTTCCACACTTCACACCAACGACGCGGCCAGCGCGGTTACCCGTCTCATCGATATGGGAATAGAGCCTTTCCTGGTAACATCTTCGGTAATCGCCATCATAGCCCAGAGACTGGTAAGAAAACTCTGCGATGAATGCAGGGAGCCGTATGAACCCGACGACAAGTCGCTGGCGAAGATCGGTATCGACCGGGATCTCCTGAAAGACCGGACGATTTACCGGAAAAAGGGATGTCCCGCCTGCATGAACACCGGGTATATGGGAAGAACAGCCATTTTTGAAATGATGTTGCTCAACGATCACCTCAAAAAGCTTATCCTGAAGACATCCGATGCAAATCAGATACTCAAAGATGCGATCAAGTCCGGAATGACGACGCTGGTTGAGGACGGTGTGCGCAAAGTCCTTGATGGAACGACCACCATTGAAGAGGTATTCAGGGTCACACGGATTTAACTTCCTCCGCTCTCCTCCACAGCACGGCGGGAGGGCGCAGGGCAGGCATCGTCTCGGTAAAATTGACACAAAAATACAGTGACACAGGGTGACAACACAGATGCAAATACAAAATCTCATGGTAACAGGCGGAAGCGGTTTCATAGGAAGCAACTTTATACACTACCTTTTCAAGCAGACTGATTTTACAGGTAAAATAATAAATGTAGACAAGCTTACCTACGCGGGAAACCCGGATAATCTGGCGGAAATAGAAAGGGATTACCCGGACAGGTATATATTTGAAAGGGCGGATATTTGTGAGTTTGAACGTATTGAAGACATATTTTCCAGATACACGATAGATGCCGTCTGCCATTTTGCCGCAGAATCGCACGTCGACAGATCTATTAAGGATCCGGGGGCCTTCATATACACAAACATTGTCGGGACATTCAACCTGCTGGAAGCCGCCCGCGCACATGCCGACGAGTTTATCCTCTTCCACCATATAAGCACGGATGAAGTATACGGCAGCCTGGGAAAAACAGGACTCTTCAAGGAAACGACACCGTACCGGCCCAACAGCCCCTATTCCGCGGCAAAGGCCTCGTCCGATCACCTTGTACGTGCCTACGGCAAGACGTACGGACTGCCCGTGACGATTTCCAACTGTTCAAACAACTATGGACCATACCAGTTTCCCGAAAAATTGATCCCCCTGATAACACTGAACGCAAAAAACGGAGAAGCGCTCCCCGTGTACGGCGACGGCAGGAATGTACGGGACTGGCTGTATGTTGAAGATCACTGTGATGCCATATGGACGATTATGAGATCGGGGAAGCCCGGAGAAACATATAACATAGGGGGCGATATGGAGATGGAAAATATCGCCATCGTTGAGATCATATGCGACATACTGGATGAAATAACCGGCACAGGAAAAGACGGTCCCCGGAGGAACCTTATCACATTCGTCAAGGACAGGCCCGGACATGACAGAAGATATGCCATCGATTTTACGAAGATCAGGAATCAACTGGGCTGGTCGCCGGGAGAATCGTTTGAATCGGGGATACGGAAAACGATATCATGGTATCTGGAAAACAGTAACTGGGTACAGCGCGTAATAAATAACGAATACCGCTCCTGGATATCCGAACAGTATGATACATAACGGCCTCTGACGGTCCCTTTTAGAAAAAGGGACCGTCCACTCTCAGTCCTGCTTCTTACGAGTCGTATCCTCAACGACAAAGGGCGTGGACCGTATCCCGATGCTCCCTTTTCTTACCCAGACACGGCACATCTTCACCGATTTTCCCTCCGCGGTAACCAGGCTGGGCAATTCTTCCACTCCGGCGATATCAACAGAGGTAAATTCATAATATGATATGTTCGTGCTGAATGGGTCCGCGATAAGAACGATTTTATCATCTACATAGGGGTGTTTTTCGGGAACTCCCGTGAATGAAACGTGATTTTCCTTGAAATTTCGGGATAGTTTGTATGTGTCTATCTCAAATTTTTTGGCATGTTCCAGTAATTGTTCTATAGTCATCTTTTCCTCCGATAGTTGTATAATTAACTACTCCTCCCGGCATTGTCAAGCCATGAAATTTGATTTGAAGGCGATTCCACATTGTGTTAGAAACCCTTCATGATAAACATCGGACTGACAGGCGGGATAGGCAGCGGGAAATCAACTGTCGCGAGACTGTTCGAAAAACGGGGCGCGCACATCATCGATATCGATGTCATCGCTCACAGCGTGGAAAAACCGGACAGCATGGTGTGGAGGAGTATCGTCGACTGTTTCGGAAGAGAGATCCTTAACAGGGATAACACGATAAACCGGGAAAAGCTGGGCGGGATCGTGTTCGGGGACCGCACAAAGCTGAACAGATTGAACAATATAGTTCATCCCGTCGTTTTCGATGAGTGGCAGCGCAGGATAAACGATATCGCCCGCGAAGATGAAGGGGCGGTAATATTATCAGACATTCCCCTCCTTATCGAGGTGGGATGGCACCGGGCGGTGGACATGGTAATCCTTGTTTATACGTCACCCGATATACAGGAAAAAAGAATGATGGAACGGAACGGTTACAGTCATGAAGAGGCCAAAGATCGTCTCAGGTCACAGATGCCCATGGATAAGAAGATTCCGTTCGCAGATATTGTCATAAACAATGAAGGAACACCGGAAGAGACGGAGGCGATTGTTGACGGGATATGGGAAAAACTCCCCGGCAGGGGGATTCACGCGAGAGCTCAGGAGATAAAACGATGATAGGAGAAAATGTACGTACGGATTTCAGTTCAAAAGTATCACAACCGGAGATTGATCCTTCAAGCTATGTTCATCCGCTGGCATCCGTCATAGGAAGGGTCATTCTCGGCAAAAACATAATGGTTTCACCGATGGCATCTATCCGCGGCGACGAAGGACAGCCCCTCTTTATCGGTGATGATTCCAATGTTCAGGACGGGGTTATCATGCACGCGCTTGAAACGGAGAGAGACGGAACGCCTGTCGAAGAGAACAGGTACACGGTCAGCGGTGAGAAATATGCCGTCTATATCGGGAAAAAGGTTTCGCTCGCCCACCAGGTTCAGATACACGGTCCGGCCGTGGTTCATGACAACACATTTGTCGGGATGAAAACCCTGATCTTTAAATCCACGGTGGGGAGCGGGTGCGTTATAGAACCCGGTTCGCTTCTGATGGGGGTAACGGTACCCGACCGCCGCTATGTACCGGCGGGTTCGATAATAAAGACGCAGAAAGACGCGGATAACCTTCCTGAAATAACCGAAGATTATCCGATGAAGGATATGAACAGGGGCGTCATCCATGTGAATGTTTCACTGGCAAAGGGATATCTGGCATCAACCCCGAAGTGAGTGTGCAAAGGATGAATGCTATACGTAGCCCGCATTCTTCATTGCGCTCTTGAAGGCGCTGTAAAAGGCTTCGTTTTCGGCAATGCCGCGCTCTATTATTGACTGTGCGTCATCAAGATGATCAAAGTTGATAATCAGATTGACACTCTCTGCGAAAGCGGTCATGTTTTCCAGCGTATTCTTTTCTATGCTCAGCATAACAACAAAGATATCCCGACGGACACTCATAGGAAGGTTCCTGAGATATTCCAGCACACCATTGTCTTCTTTGCTTTCCGCATCGAAGTTTTCATTCACCACGATCAACTTGTACGGATGTAATTGCATGTGTCGTATGGATTCCCGGTGAGTTGCAGCCTCCCTGACGTAATAGCCCATCCTCTCCAGGATAGTACGGACCGCCACCTGTTTGACAGGACTGGACTCGCAAATAAGAGCTGTTTTTTCGTTCTCTTCGCCCGGATTGAAGGGTTTATCAAACGAACTGTATATCTCGGATTCGATTTCATCGAAGAACGGTTCTTTCTTTTCCATAGCATCTTCCCCTATAAGTCCATCTCAAGGTCTTTTATCGCCGTGGTATCTTCTCCTCTTGAGCTCTTTATTGAGTCGATTCCGCGTCCGACAACACCCTTTGTTGTCGCATATGAAAGGGCCGTTTCTTCCGTGATGAGCCCTTCGCGGTACAATTCGATTATGTATTCATCAAACGTTATCATACCGAAGGGGCGCCCCGCTTCGATAATATCCTGAAACGTCTTGCCCTCCGATTCCCCGTGAATAATAGCCTCTCTGACTCGCAGATTGGTTTTGAGAATTTCAAAAGCGGCGATTCTTCCCCCGCCCACTTTAGGAAGAAGTTTCTGGCATATTATCCAGCGGATCGTATCGGCCAGACGCGCCCTGACCTGAGACTCTTCATCCAGGGGAAACATGCCGATAATACGGTTAATTGTCTGACCCGCGGTCATCGTATGGAGAGAACTGAAAACAAGATGTCCTGTCTCCGCCGCGCTCATTCCTATTTCCATCGTTTCCCTGTCACGCATCTCACCGACGAGTATCACCTTGGGGGCCTGGCGCAACGCGGCCCGAAGACCGCTCGCAAAGCTGGAAAAATCAATCCCGAGTTCCCGTTGATTGAAGGTCGCCTCTTTGTGCGAATGCCGGTATTCCACCGGATCTTCAAGGGTTATCACATGAACCGATCGTTTCTCATTTATCTCATCCAGAACCGAAGCAAGCGACGTCGTTTTACCTGTTCCGGTAGCACCGACAAACAGAACAAATCCGTTCTTTTCTTCGGGGATTTCGTGAAACACCTTCGGGAGCCCTAATTCCTCATAGGTCGGTATCCTGTCTTCCAGTTTTCTCAGAACGGTTGAATAATGATTGCCCTGGGAAAAAATATTGATCCTGAATCGCGCCCTGCCAGGCAATTCATAGGAAACATCACAGGAACCCTCTTCTATCAGCTCCCGCATAAGCCTGCGATCCTTATCTATAAGGTTCAACGCGAATACCTCTGCCTGGAAAGGGGTGATTCCGGAAGAAGAGAAGCCCAGGTCAACAACCTTCAATTCGCCGGAGCTCTCCACCTGGGGAGGCTTTCCTACCGTTATATTCAGATCGGAGATATCCTCATACGAATCGAGCATCTTTGTAAGTATATAGTTAATGTCCTGCTTCTTCATAGCACCATCACCTCTTCATCAAATACTCCCGTACGCCGTTAGAGACATATCTACACTTCCGTAAAATCGGTCGGAGTATTCCGTAAAAACGTTTTAAATTTTGTTTTGTCATCCGCCTTTATATAGGCCTCTTCGGCGCTTATCCACCCCTTTTGCAGAAGATCCATAATTGAGTCGTCCAGCAACTGCATTCCATATTTTTTCCCCGTTTGTATCATGGAGGGAATCTGAAAAGTCTTGGATTCCCGTATAAGGTTACGCACCGCCGGTGTGGCAATCATTATCTCAAGAGCCGCGCAGCGGCCCTTTTTATCCGCACGTTTGAAAAGGACCTGGGCGAGGATAGCGCGTATATTGTCCGCCAGGGTTGACCTGATCTGCATCTGTTCGTTGGAAGGAAATACTTCTATCAGGCGGTCGACCGTCTTGGGTGCGCTCGGCGTATGAACGGTCCCGAATACAAGATGTCCGGTCGATGCCGCTTCGATGGCAAGAGAAATTGTTTCAAGGTCCCTCAGCTCACCAACCAGGATGATATCGGGGTCTTCTCTGAGCGCCCCGCGGAGAGCGGAGGCAAAAGATTCGGTATGTATCCCCACCTCTCTCTGGTTAACGATGCATTCTTTGCTCTCATGAACAAATTCGATAGGATCCTCGATAGTAATGACATGATCCTTGCGCGTGCGGTTTGCCTCATCGATAATGGCGGCCAGCGTCGTTGATTTACCGCTTCCGGTAGGTCCGGTCACCAGGACAAGTCCCCGTGGAAGTGTCGCCAGTTTTGCGGTAACCGAGGGAAGACCCAGCTGCGTTGTCGTCAGAATCTTGCTCGGAATCTCCCTGAAAACGGCTGCCACGCCCACTCTTTGCTGAAAGAAGTTTGCCCTGTATCGGGCAAGGTTCGGAACCTCGTACGCGAAATCCACATCACCCGTTTCCTCAAACCGTTTGATCTTATGTTCCGGTGTTATCTCATACAGCATAGCCTTCAGATCATCACTGTCCAGAGGAGAATATTTCACCCGTTCCATGTCACCCCTGATTCGTAAGGCGGGCTGCTGTCCGGAAATGAGATGAAGATCCGACGCACCCTGTTCATTCATTAACTTGAAAAAAGCATCTATCTTCGCCATATATATTCCTCCCGCGATGAGCCATATAGATATTTGTTATATATTTTCCAGTGTGGTGATTTAAAGTATAGAAAAAAGGGGATAATTGTCAAGTACTAAGAACACGACAGGAACACTGTGAAGGAATGAGTTTCTTCACGAATGAAGGGAGTGCGCTTCCCATAAAACCGTCAGGGGCGCTTCTTTTTTTTCAACGTATCCGCAATATCGAATATGGTTGCGATTTTGTCCCCCGGCGGCTGATTAAAGCAGAGATCCCATTCCTCCGGTGTAAGCGTTTTCTTCAGATAGGTTTCCACCGGAAAGTATCTCTCCCAGCAGGTGATAATACGCGGGCAGGGAAGCGTGCCCCGTTCCTGCATACAGTACCCAAAGGTGACCTCTCCGCCAAGCCTGGGGCATCTGATCTCTAAATCGTTATATTTTTCCATTTGTTATCCTACCTGCCCGGACCCTCCGGGGCTGAAAAGCAATTGTCGGTTTTGAATGTCTCGTATGTAATTATAACCGCTACTACGAAAAGAGGGAAAAGAGAAGTTCGATTTCGTTCGTTCCCTCGTTTCACGATTTCATTGTGCCTTTTGATTCGGGAGCGTTTCACTCGAATCCTTCGGTCCCGGCACCAGCAGGTAACCGGAAGATCGTTCGTCAGCCGGTGTCGCCGGGAGAAATTATTCGTAATTCCTCCCGGCGACTTATATCACAGTTACGGTTTCGGATACTGCTCTACTGTTTTTTCCGCCCTTCTGATCTCACTTTCAGGCAGTTCATAGTCCGTAAGTTTCCCGGAAAGGAACGCGTCGTAAGAGGCAAGGTCCACGAGACCGTGACCGCTCCAGTTGAAAAGGATGACCTTTTCTTTTCCTTCCTCTTTGGCGCGCCTCGCCTCATCGGCGACGGCCGCGATGGCATGGTGTGTCTCGGGAGCGGGAATAAATCCTTCCGATCTCGCCCATTTTACGCCGAGGTCGAACGTCTCAAGCTGGTGGTAGGCTCTCCCTTCGATGATACCCTCCTTAACAAGGTGGCTGATGATCGGCGCCATACCATGATATCTCAGCCCGCCGGCGTGAATCGGAGCGGGCACAAAATCATGGCCGAGGGTGTGCATGGGCAAAAGAGGTGTTGTCATGGCGAGATCACCAAAATCATACGCAAAGGGTGCGCGGGTTATGGTCGGACATGATGCGGGCTCCGAGGCAACAATAGATACATCTTTACCGTGAATTTTATCCCGCACAAAGGGCAGGCACAGACCGGCAAAATTGCTTCCCCCGCCGGCACAGCCGATCACGACATCCGGATATTCACCGATCTTTTCCATCTGTTTCTGTGCTTCCTGCCCGATGATTGTCTGATGCAGAAGGACATGGTTCAGAACACTTCCCAGGGAATAGCGCGCGGTTTCATCCCCCATCATATCCTCAATTGCCTCACTTATCGCGATACCGAGACTTCCGGGTGAATCCGGATTGTCGGCAAGGATTTTTCGCCCCGTTTCCGTGAGGGTGCTCGGACTGGGGAAACAGTCGGCGCCCCATGTCTGCATCATCAGTCGCCTGTATGGTTTCTGGTCATAACTGACCCTCACCATGAATACCCTGCACTCAAGACCGAACATATTACAGGCCATACTGAGCGCGCTGCCCCACTGGCCTGCGCCGGTTTCAGTCGAAATCTTTTTTATCCCGAACTCCTTGTTATAATACGCCTGAGCGACAGCGGTGTTCGGTTTGTGAGAACCGGCAGGGCTTACCCCTTCATGTTTATAATAGATCTTTACCGGCGCATCCAGAAGCTTCTCGAAATTATATGCCCGGTAGAGCGGGCTGGGTCGCCATATCAGGTATTTTTCCAGAACCTCTTCGGGAATATCTATCCAGCGGTCCGGACTCATCTCCTGCTCAATAAGGTTCATGGGAAAAATTGCCGCCATATCGTCAGGGCTCAGGGGCTTTCCGGTCCCCGGATGGAGGGGCGGACTCATGGGAGTCGGCATATCGGCCAGAATATTGTACCATTGCCTTGGAATTTCATCTTCATTCAAAAACACTTTTACCTGCTTCATGCTATTTCCTCCTTTTTCAATGTTGACTGACTGAATGTACCATTAAAAAATACCCTAAAAACAAAAGAGCCATGGGAAAATCCCATGGCATTTTATAAGCAAATAAAAAGCCGTGGAACATTCCGTCCACGGCCGGTGAAGACTTGCGGCGTCTACGCGGACAGAGCCAGAGAGGCCTGCCACCACCAGAAAAACCTGTTTTTTAATACCGGAAACGTCATCAGAAACAACCCCTTGTCTTCTTGTTTCTCTGAATAGAAACATACTTGCAGCTCTCTGTCAACAAAAAAATGGTATCTTTTGCAGAAAACAGATTCGTTACCGTTGGGTATGGGCTGTGCTGTACGAACAGGCGGTTGTAACGATTGGCGGGACTGTCCGCGGGGTGAGCGGTCCACTGTTGTGTGAAATGAATGGCCGCTTATCGGCTCCTTCCAGAGATTGTCCGATTTTCCCATTGTCACACGCGCGGGGGATATTCATGATCTTTTCCGTGGAAGGGGTGGTTGAGTGATTTTTGTATGATACCGTACGGGGTCAACACTCTTTCGCGAACCCGGGGCCATAGTAAGCCGGCCGGCCATAACGGGGCCTTCGGGAAGTGTGTGTTATCCTATATCTTCAATCTCTTTTCTGCTTATTCCGGAGATTGAAACTTTTTTATTCTTTGACCTGTGCCCCGCAATGATTTTTATCTGAGATTTTTTTATGCGCAGCACCTCTGAAAGGAATTTTATACACTCTTTGTTGGCCGCGCCCTCGACGGGGGGCGCTGTTATTCGGATCTTCAGGGCATCGCCCTGAACACCCGCAAGTTCGCTTCTGGACGCCCGCGGAATAAGCCTGACATTGAACACAACACCATGCGCTGTCTCACTGACCGGAATCATGGCTCTCTCTTGTTCCACGTATCCAGAAGTTCCAGGTTGAATTGAAGGAATGATTGAAAATAGGTTTCAAGCTGCTGTTTTGTCACCTTCAGATGTTCAATTTCTTCTTTCAGCGTGTTCGCTTCCATCCGTTTTTGGTCGAGCATGCCTTCCATCGCAGCTTCAGCGTCCCGGAGCATCGCGGCCTTCTTTGCTTCCGCGCCGGTTTGAGTATCATTCTCTTTTACGACAGGTGGTTTCCGCTCCTTCAGTTGCTTCTCCCGGGATTCAAGTTCCGATATTTTTTCCCTCAGCCGTGAATTTTCTTTAAGCTGCAGATCCAGTTCGCCTGCCACAGCCTGCAGAAAATCATCCACCTCCTTCACATCAAATCCCCTGAATCGTGTTCGGAATTTCTGATTGTTTATGTCAACGGGCGTAATGTTCATACGCGGACACCTTTCATTTACCTCAGACTAACCGCGATCTGCAGCATGGTTCTCACGAGAAAGCTCTGCAGGAAAATAATTACCAGGATCACGATAATAGGTGACAAGTCCAGTCCGAAACCCCTCATCGGGATCAACCTCCTGACCTGGTAAAGAACAGGTTCGGTAGCCCGATACAAAAAACGCACGATCGGGTTGTACGGATCGGGGTTGACCCATGATATCAACGCCCGTATAATGATGAGCCACATATATATTGTAAGTCCGATATCGACAATTCTGGCAAGTGCTTCAATGAAATTTCCCAATATAAACATATCTTCCCCTTTACATTAAAATAAGTTATGAATAATAATTGCTGTTTTAAAAGTCAAGGTTTATGTTTTCCGGGATTACGGAAAATAATACGCTTTGGGAACTACAAATACTTTTTGAATAATCTGCAGGCAGGGAGGGTATCACACTGAAATGACAAAAGAAAAGATATGCATAATAGGCGGGGGGAATATGGGCGAGGCGCTCGCCGCGGGAATCATATCGAGCGGTCTGGTACAACCCGGAGATATCACCATACACGACATAGTGGATGAAAAACTTGTTTCTTTCAGGAAGAAGTATAACGTCAATGTATCGGATGATATTTCAGGAACCGTCGAAACAAGTGATATCGTCATACTGGCGGTAAAGCCCCATCACATGGAAGAGGTGCTCGCGAACATAGCCCGATCAGCCGGAGACTGTCTCTTCATATCGGTCGCCGCAGGTCTCCCCCTTGGATTTATAGAGGAACACCTGGGCGGCGCACCCCGCGCAGTACGGGTAATGCCCAACACTCCCGCCCTCATAGGAGAAGGCGCCACGGCCCTTGCCGCGGGCACAAACGCCACAGAGGATGATATCGAGACGGCCCGCCGTATATTTGATTCCGTCGGAATCACCGTTGTCGTGGAAGAAGACCTCATCGACGCGGTTACCGGACTGAGCGGGAGCGGGCCCGCCTACGGATTCATTATTATAGACGCCCTCGCGAAAGCAGGGGCCAAAGAGGGGCTCGAAGAGTCAACCGCGTTGAAACTGGCGGCGCAGACAATGCTGGGGGCCGCCCGACTCTGCCTTGCCGGAGACAAGACGCCCGATCAACTCACAGATATGGTAACATCGCCGGGCGGCACCACCATCGAGGGGATAAAGGCTCTCAAGGCAGGAAAAATTAGTGAAATCCTTGCTGCCGCGGTTGAAGCCGCAACCAGGAGATCCAAAGAACTGGGGAAGAAATAGGAGGGCTGGGAGATACCTTTGTAATATACCTCATTTAGCACACGTGGAGTTATCAGGCCATGTAACATCGATGCCCTGGTCATACGGCGAGACGCAATAACAGGTCTGCCTCTATTGCCGGAGAATGTGGATGGTATGGTGCTGTCGTACTTTCCGATGATTTAACCCCCGGGAAAGCCCTTGTGCCGGAGAAACACCCTGATCAGCCGTCACAGGTGTTTCGGCTTTTACCAAAAACAGAAAAATCAGGAGATATGTCATGGCATTACGAACCGCAGAAGAGTTTATCGCAAGTGTTAAAAAGATGAAGACACGGGTGTTTATGAATGGACAGAAAGTCGAAGATGTCCTTGATAACCCGGTAACACGAACCGTGGCACATTCCAACAAGGCAAGTTACGAGTGGGCGCTCGATCCCCGGTACCAGGATATTATGACCACCATCTCCCCCTTAACGGGAGAGAGGATAAACCGGTATACCCACGTGTGTCAAAGCGTTGAAGACCTGGTGGATAAAGCGAATGCCGGAACCTTTACCGCGGAGAACCTGGGAACCTGCATCTACAGGTGTGTGGGGCTGGATACGTTTCATTCGCTCTGGGCCAATACATGGGAGATGGATCACAAATTGGGGACATCCTATTTCCCGCGATTCCAGGAATATCTCACATACGTACAGAAGAATGATCTTTCCGTGGCCGGCGCCCTTACCGAACCCAGGGGACCCAGAGACAAGAGCCTTGGAGAGTGGTCCGATCCGTACCTTTCGCTGAAGGTGGTTGAGAGAAAGTCCGACGGTATAGTGGTAAACGGGTGCAAGATAAACATATCAGGCGGATATGCCAGCAATGAAATCGTCATTCTTCCGCAGATGGCTCATTATGCCGGAGAGGAAGATTACGCCGTTGCCTTTGCCGTTCCTGCCGATACCGAGGGGATTACCTATATATGTCAATACACTCCCGAATCCGCGGAGAGGGAACAGGCGGAGGATATATACGAACTCGGGAATCCCGTCTTCGGGCAAAGGGAAACAAGCATGATAGTCTTCGACAATGTTTTCGTGCCGTGGGAAAGAGTATTTCACTGCGGCGAAGTGGAGTATTCAGGCAGGCTGGTGGAGAAATTCGCCAGGACCCACAGGATGACATGCGGCGGGACATGCAAGGTCGGTTTCATGAACATTATTATCGGCGCATGCAAGCTGTTGCAGGAATATAAGGGAATGAAGAGGGCAACGCATATTAATAATGAAATTCTTGAGATGGTTGTATTGAGAGAGACCGCCAGGGCATGCGGCCTGACATCGGCGACGTTAGGGGGCGAAGATCCGGTCGGATCAGGCGCGTTTCTCCCGGACGAAATAATGGGGAATGTATCCAAATTAAATGTATGCCATGCCTTCTGGAGAGTATTGGAGCTCGCGGGAGATATAGGGGGCGGCTTGACAGTAACGCTTCCTTCCATTAAAGAACTCAAAAATCCCGAGACAAAGGAATATGTGGAGAAATATCTGGGTTTCGGCTCTGCCGCCGGAGCCGAAAACATTATGAAAGTAACCAAGGCACTTCAAAACTGGACATCGGGACTGCATGGCGTGGGAACCTATCATGGCGCAGGACCCGTTATGGCTCAGAAGATCACGCTGGGCAAGGCGGTCCGCTATGACAAGGAAATGGAACTGGTCAGGAACACCCTTAACATTACAGATTAGATTGCTGACATTATCCCACATTGTTTATGCGTCTAAAACGGGTCGGCAAAACAAACCCGATCTTCAATCGTTTTGAACAGCGGGACGAATATATTAATGAAGACACTTATCGTATCGCCGCAGGCAGGCATGTGCAACCGTTTCAGGGCGGTCTGTTCGGCAATCCTACTGGGGGAATTGTCCGGCCGAAAGGTATATCACAACTGGACACGGGAACCCGCGCACCCGGATGACATACAAATCATTCAAAATATGAGGGCCGCGTCGCTCGACGACTTTTTTGAACCGACCGATGCCATTCCGTACATTGCCGTCGACACACATTCCAGGATCGATGCCGTTTTCTCCGAGAAGGGTGAAGACAATGAATGGTTTCCCCGTCAATCGTCAGCGATAAAAAGACTCGGCATAACCGAAGGTATTCGTGTAGAACAGACAAATGCCGATTCGATTATTGAAAGCACGGAAGAAACCATTCTCCTTGAAACGAGCCTTGCCTTAAAACCATCCGCCATGAGTACGGAGGTATTCGAGAAAAGACTTCAAGAGATTTATTCAACATTTTTTCGTCCATTACAGAAATACAGAGAGATATCCGATAATTTTTATACAGGCGGCGGATATGTCGGTGTGCATATACGAAGGACCGATCACCTGAAGTATGTCGACGCCGCGGATATCGAGCCCCGTACCTGGCGTACAGTATTTCGCAAAAAGATCTCCCGGGATGAACCGGTGTTTCTCTGCAGCGATGATGCGTATTTCAAAGCTAAAATCAGCAATTCAGTCCCGCACACATGTCTGCATTATGACAATCGCCATCAGATAAACGATACCTCTCTTGCCTTCGTGGAATTTCTGATCCTCTCCGGAGCAACCCGAATCTACGGAACCGCCGAATCAAGTTATGCGATCCAGGCCGCATTGTTCGGCTGCAAACCAATCGAGATGATCCAAAGAGTGAAAGGCAATCCCTATTCACCCCTGAGACCGTTTCGCAGGCTTTCGAAGGTAATCCGTAGATGGAGAGAGCCGGGGAATGACTACTAGGACATTCGCACGATAGACAGTCACATTAGACCGCGTGCTACCGCGTACTCTCTTCGGTGGCGGTGCCGTCTCTCATGTGTTGTTCTGAGCGACCTGGCCCGCTATCCAGGGGTATGTTTTCTTCAAACCCTCAATCAGCGGGGCGCTGACCTTCCACCCGAACATTTTTTCATAAAGACGGTTATCAGAATTCCGCCCCCGTACCCCTAACGGACCGGGTATATGATGTATCTCCAGAGATTTGCCGGCAATCTGCATGATCATTTCGGCCAGACCATTTATGGATACCATCTCTTCGGAACCGATATTCACCGGACCGGTCCAATCGGATCGCATCAAACGAAGGGTTGCCTCCAGGCACTCGTCGATATAGAGGAACGACCTGGTCTGCAATCCGTCTCCCCACATATCGATTGTTCCGCCATTATCTGCTTCAGCCACTTTGCGGCACAAAGCGGCGGGAGCCTTTTCGCGGCCGTCGTTCCAGGACCCTTCCGGCCCGAAAACGTTGTGATACCGTGTTATCCGCACATCGATGTTGTAGTTGCGGTGATACGCGAGATACAACCGCTCGCTGAACAATTTCTCCCATCCATACTCGCTGTCGGGCTGCGCGGGATAGACCGAACTCTCTTCGGTAGTGGGGCTGTCAGGATCCTTCTGGTTGTACTCGGGATAGACACAGGCGGAAGAGGAGTAAAATATCTTTCTGTTGCCTGAAGTTCGACAGGCCTCAAGAACATTCAGGTTTATCTGACAGGAATTATGCATGACATCGGCATCATTATCTCCCACGAATATAAACCCCGCCCCGCCCATATCTGCCGCAAACTGATATATTTCATCGAATTGCTGATCTATTACGCTTTCAGTAAAGTGATAGTCCCTTAAATCCCCAAGCCTGAAATCATCAGCCGCGGTTTCGCTATACTCCGGCAGTTTCTGATCAACTCCCCGTACCCGGAAACCCTCCTCCTTCAACCTCTTGACCATATGACTTCCGATAAATCCTCCTGCACCACAAACCAGCGCGGTTTTCATAGAAACCTCCCTTCATGTTCTAATATGTTGTAACGTTACGAGAATCTCATTGCACCGGGTATCGGAATATCCTCCTTCAATACAGCCGAAAATCCATCCTTTCCCTGTATGTAAATGCATTTGAAGGCCGTCACATAGTATACGGCCGAAACGAACATTGCAACAGAAGATACGGCTCTCATTCGGTCTAAAATAATCCTTGACAGATGTTTTTTAATGTACTATACCCGCCGACTTCCGCAATGAAAAGATGGTTGACAATTACGGACCCCCCATATGGCGAAGCCAGGGGGGTTATTTACTGGACACGGCTTCGTAACTATTATCATATACAGGAAACGCAGGAATGGACGACAGACAAGTAAGAAATATAGGCATCAGCGCCCATATCGACTCGGGAAAAACAACGCTGACAGAAAGAATCCTTTATTATACGAAACGTATACACGCGATTCATGACGTAAAGGGAAAAGACGGCGTCGGAGCGACCATGGATTCCATGGAACTCGAGAAGGAGCGCGGGATCACAATAGCCTCGGCGGCAACATTCTGTGAATGGAGGGAGCATGAAATCAATATCATCGATACTCCCGGCCATGTCGATTTTACGGTCGAAGTCGAACGTTCACTCAGGGTACTCGATGGCGCAGTTCTTGTACTGTGCTCCGTAGGTGGCGTTCAGTCACAGTCGATTACCGTCGATCAGCAGATGAAACGTTACAAGGTTCCCTGTATCGCTTTTATTAACAAGTGCGATCGAAGCGGCGCAAACCCCTCTCATGTCATCGATCAGCTCAGGTCAAAACTGGGACACAATGCAATTGCCATGCAGATACCCATCGGACTTGAAAGTAATTTTCAGGGAGTTGTCGACCTGGTTTCAATGAAGGCGATCTATTTCGACGGCGACAATGGAGAAAAGATTCGCACTGAAGAGATACCGGACGCCCTCATGACCGAAGCGGCCGCCAGGAGAGAAGAACTGGTCGATGCCGCATCCATGTTCTCAGACGAACTTACCGAGGTCATCCTCGAAGAGAAAGAAATCCCCGAAGAACTTCTTGTCGACGCGTTGCGCATTGGAACACTCGAGCGAAAAATAACACCCGTTCTCATCGGATCGGCCTATAAGAACAAAGGCGTCCAGCCCCTGCTTGACGCCGTGACCCGGTTGCTCCCCTGCCCTTCCGAAATGAAAAACGAAGCGCTTGACATGGAAAACAATGAGGAGACCGTTATCCTTTCATCCAGCCCCGAAGACCCTGCAGTGGCCCTCGCATTCAAACTGGAAGACGGCCCCTACGGGCAGCTTACGTACATCCGGGTATACCAGGGATCCATCCAGAAGGGATCAACAATTGTCAACACACGCACGGGGAAAAAGGTCAAGGTTGGACGTGTCGTCAGGATGCATGCCGATCAGATGGAGGATATAGAGGCAATCCCTGCCGGGTACATCGGAGCGCTTTTCGGCATTGATTGCGCGTCGGGCGATACATTTACTTCCCCGGGAACGACCCTTACCATGAGTTCAATGTTTGTCGCCGACCCGGTAATCTCTCTCTCCATTACCCCGGTAGACAACCAGGCTCAGGTAAATATGTCCAAGGCCCTGAACCGGTTCACCAAAGAAGATCCCACGTTCAAGACCTACATTGACGATGAAACAAAAGAGACGATTATCGAGGGTATGGGCGAACTTCATCTCGAAGTCTATATTGAGCGAATGCGCCGCGAGTATGGGGCGGAGGTTGAAACCGGCAATCCCCGCGTCGCCTATCGCGAGACGATCACCAGAAAAGCGGAGTTTAACTACACGCATAAGAAACAGACCGGCGGATCGGGACAATACGGCCGGGTCGCGGGCTATATGGAACCCATCACGGAAACCGATTTTGAATTCGACAACAAGATTACGGGGGGAGTCATTCCCACGCAATTCATCCCGGCATGCGAGAAGGGGTTTCGAGCGTGCATGGCAAAAGGCCCCCGGATGGAGTTTCCCGTGACCGGGATACGGGTGGTCATCAACGACGGAGCGTCGCACACCGTGGATTCTTCGGAGATGGCATTCCAGGCGGCCGCGCGCGGCGCGTTTCTGGAGGCGTATGCCAAGGCAAAGGCCGTAATCCACGAACCCATTATGAAGGTTGTCGCCGAGACACCCACCGAATTCCAGGGCCCCGTCATGGGACTTTTGAACCAGCGCCGCGGAATAATCGTCGGCGCGCAGGATGACGGACCCATGTGCGTCATCGAGGCACAGGTACCGCTGGCGGAGATGTTCGGATTCTCGACCGTTCTGAGATCGGCAACACAGGGACAGGCCCAGTTCACCATGGAATTCGCGCTCTACAAACTGGTCCCCCAGTCGATCGCCGAGGAACTGGCTGAAACGATGGCGAAAAAGAAGAAAAACGCATAAAAATCAAACGATTGAAACCAAAGACTGAAAGCGAAATGGAAGGTATAGAAAGATGATGATGTTAAAAAAAGATCTCATCACCAGGCATCCCCTTGGAATACAGGGAGACGAAATAGACATTATCTCACGTGGTGAATTCGGCGCTGTCCTTGCGCGGGCCGGTGTGGGCAAAACCGCCCTCCTGGTACAGGTCGCACTTAACGCCATGCTCAGAAACAGAAATGTGCTTCATATAAGCCTGAATGATCCCGTCGGCAAGGTTACACTCTGGTACAAAGAATTGTTTAACCATCTGGCACAGGGGGATACCGCTGAAGAAGCAAACCAGCTCTGGGAATTCCTCCTTCCGCACCGATTTGTCATGACCTTCAAGATCGAAGGTTTCAGCGTGCCGAAATTCGAGGAACGGCTCGCGGATCTTACCGGGCAGAATATATTCCGCCCCGACATGGTTATTATCGACGGACTCAAGTTTGACGAATCAGTACGGCAATGCCTTTCAGACCTGAAGAAGCTTGCGGGGGAACAGTCATTCCACGTTTGGTTCAGCATGCATACCCATCGTCATGAAGAAACCCCTGAGGATACTATTCCATACCCCCTTCTTGACGTAGAGGATATGTTTGATGTCGCGCTGCAGCTCCAGCCCGACGGGACAGATATCCATATAAAACCCCTGAAGGGACCGTCAGAGCTGGTCTCCGGCCTGGCCGAACTGACCCTGGACGCGTCCAGCATGCTCATAAAGTAAGGATGCCGCATCTGCTCCGGATATGATCGCCTCCGGCGCCTTCACTGCCGATGTAATTGTCCTTTTCTATACACTCCACACACCCTATGCAGGGCACCCCGTGCGTATCTTGACTGCGCCAACGTCATACTCTGATGCCGCTTCTTAAACAGGTTCAGGCTGTATACAGCCCGGATCGTTATTCGTGGGGGAATCGACACGCTTCGCAACCGGATAGCTCCTGATCGTGGTCACCCGGTTATCTTCCAGAATCGAATGCAATGTGTCGTAATCTCTGTTAGCGGGATTCAGCCATTCCTTGATTGCTGCCGGTTTGAGGATGACAGGCATTCGATCATGGATCTGCCTCATCGATTCGCTCGCCGTTGTAGTGATAATGGCGCAGGAGTGATAAAGCGATTCACCCTCTCCCTTCCACGTCTCCCACAACCCGGCGAATCCGAACAGGCTCCCGGCCGGCGAGGTGCAATACCAGGGTTGCCTTTCTTTCCATTCATAAAAACCGTCGGCCGGTATCAGACAGCGTCTCTCTTTGAACGCCCTTTTGAAGCTTGGTTTCTCCTGCAGGGTCTCGGCACGGGCATTGATAAGACCCGAAGCCCTGGACAGATCTTTTGCCCAGCGGGGGACAAGCCCCCAGTGAAGTTTCCCCAGGCGATTATCGCTTCCCCTGACAACCGCATATATCTCATCACCGGGTGCTATATTGTAACTGGCTGTCACTTCGCTGGTTACCGTGTCGATATCAAAGGTCTTTTTAAGGGTATTGACTGAGCTGTATAGTGTAAACCGTCCGCACATGATTGTTATGACACCCGTGGCAACTGATCCCAGTTTGTTGTATATGAAGGTGAACGATGCTGAAACACAGTCTTCCATCTCCGGTGCATGGTGGACCCCGTGGCGGCATACCTGACCGATCCCGAACCAAACCGTTTGTTTATCCCGTCAAAGGCCCGCATGATTTTTCCGGAGTGTTCACCGTGCTTACAATCAAACAACACCGTTTGAGTGAAACTGTCGGAAGACAAATCCCTGAAGACAACCCCCGCTTTTTTATACAGGTATCCCTCCCTGTAAATCTCATCGATACCGGCACGCGCGTATTTGATAAGCTTTGCCGTATCACTGGTAGAAAAGGGCAGCCGCATGGTTTTTATGTTAAAATACCTTCGTTCTCTGCTGTACGGATTGGTCATGAGGAACACGACCAGCACATTTGCCTCGAGATGCGCCTCTCGCAGTTTCTCCGCCGCCCTCGATGTGTACGCGGCCACTGCTTCATCGATATCGGTTTTGTCGTGAACGGGATGTTTGAATGCCCTGGACACGGTAATCTCTTTTTTGGGAGGGGGACATTGTTCTACCGGGTAACAGGAGACTCCCCTGAGCTCCTGGAGGATTCTCAGGCCGGTAATTCCCATCCTCTTCCTTATAAAGGTATCCGGAGCGGCGCGAAGCTGCAGCGCGTTGTCGATACCGAAGCTTCTCAGGATTTTCGAGTAGCTTCTTCCCACGCCCCAGATGTCTTCAACGTCTGTTGCCGCGAGGGCATCCGCCGTGTAACCGGATTCAGCCAGATCCAGCACGCCATTCGCTTTCCCGGATTTTTTAGCTATCTGATTGGCGATCTTGGCAAGCGTCTTGGTTTCCGCGATACCGACGGAAACAGGAATCCCTGTCCACTGCTTTACTCTCGACCGTATGGAGTATCCGTATTCGGCACGATCACATCCCGTGAAACCGGAGAGACCGAGAAACGCTTCATCGATGGAATAGGGTTCGACATCGGGGGAAAAGTCAGAGAGGATTTCCATTATCCTCTGTGACATATCGCCATAGAGGGCATAGTTCGATGAATAGACATGCACCCCATGCCTCTTGATCGTATCCCGTATCTTGAACAGAGGCACACCCATACCGATACCGATGGCCTTGGCTTCATTCGACCGCGCGATAACGCAGCCGTCATTGTTGGAAAGGACTACTACGGGTTTTCCGTCAAGCCCGGGGTTGAATACCCGTTCACAGGAAACATAGAAGTTATTGCAGTCAACAAGCGCAAAGAGAGAAGACATGGTAAAACCCTCATGATTACAGGGGGTGGATGACAGCGGTCACAACACCCCATACCTCAAAGTCCATTTCCTCCCCGACCTGCAGGGGTTCGTAATCTCTGTTCTCAGGCATCAAGAAAACCTTTCCCTTAGTTACGCGAATCCTTCGCACCGAAAGCTCTCCATTAACGACCGCTATTACCACCTTCCTGTTCACGGGTTTAAGGGAGCGATCCACGATCAGTATATCTCCGTCGTGTATACCGGCATCGATCATTGAGTTTCCCGTTACCTTCACGAAAAATGTTGCGGCAGGGTGCTTGACAAGATACTGGTTCAGGTCCAGCTTGCCTTCGATGTAGTCCTCCGCGGGCGAGGGAAATCCCGCCGATACCGGGACCATAAACAGGGGGCGTTTACATTGTGTCGACTGATCGGGGTGATATATGGCCTGTACTTTCATACCTGTCTTTATAATAAATATCTATCGATTCTTCAATCCGATAATACGTTCGCAACGTATCGGGAAAAAGGGGAAACCGGAACTTTCACACGGTGTGACATGATTCAAGAACACGTTGTAACAATAAGAACCAACATGCGTTTTTATTGTTTTAACCTGCAAAAACTCAGAATAGTTTCAGTAAAAGATCGGCTGTTGCCACTTGAAAGTTTTCTGTTAATACTTCTTGACAAGATATCGAGATGGAGTTAGGTGCTTAACAGAATTTAACGCATCACGTGTTCTTTCAAACAGTCGTACCCGTAGTCCTCAAAACGATGTAATTTATAGAAATGGAAAAGGAGGATACTCATGTCAAAAGATATTCTGAACACCCTGTCACCAACTCTTCTCATGGGTCCCGGCCCCTCGTGTGTGCCGGATCCGGTATATGAGGCATTGTCCAAGCCTACAATCGGTCATCTTGACTCGCGTTTTATTGCTATCATGGATGAAATAAAGAAACAGTTACAGACACTGATGCAAACCGGGAATAAGTTGACTATCCCCCTCTCAGGTACAGGTTCCGCGGGGATGGAGGCCTGTTTTGTAAACCTGGTCGAGGCAGGTGATCCGGTTTTAATACTCAAAAACGGGGTGTTTGGCATGCGTATGGTTGACGTGGCACAACGCCTGCGAGCCGATGTGGATGTCCTTGAATTTGAATGGGGGACACCGGTGATTGTGGATGCCGTTAAAGAAAAACTGGCGGAAAAATCATACAAAATTGTTGCCGTGGTTCATGCGGAAACCTCAACCGGGGTAATGAATCCGGTGGGAGAGATCAGCCGTCTGCTTGAAGGCAGTGACAGTCTTTATCTGGTTGATTGTGTAACGAGCCTTGGCGGCATTGAAGTGAGAACAGATGACTGGAAAGCTGATGCTCTTTACAGCGGAACGCAAAAATGCATATCCTGTCCCCCGGGCCTCGCTCCCATATCATTTTCAGACCGCGCTATCGAGGCGCTGAAAGCTCGAAAAACAAAGGTGCCGAACTGGTACCTGGATCTTACAATGATCATCAATTACTGGGAAGGCGCCTCCCGGGCGTATCACCACACAGCCCCCATCAACATGCTGTATGGCCTGTACGCGGCCCTTGATGTAATTCTGGATGAGGGCATGGAAAATGTGTTTGCCCGCCATAAAGAAACCCATGAGTATCTGGTTAAAGGTATTGAGAACCTGGGACTCACCATGACCGTTTCACCGGGGATACGTCTTCCCATGCTCAATGCCGTCAATATTCCTGAAGGTGCTGACGATGAGGCCATCAGAACCGCGCTGATCAGGGAATATGATATCGAAATCGGAGCGGGTCTCGGGCCTCTCGCCGGTAAAATATGGCGAATCGGTCTAATGGGACATACCGCGAGAAAAGAAAATGTCGATCGACTTCTCGATGCTTTAAAGGCACTGTTATAATTTTCCTGTTTCTTGGAAAACTTTTCTTGAAAGGTGATCCTATAGGAGAACGTTACATCTTGTTTATGCAAAACTCCCACTCACAGGGGAAATAATCGCGGCTCTGCGTAATTCTCCGTGATCGGAGGGGAAGGCTTTCGCTCTAAGCAACAGCTCTTGTACCTGCTTCGGTTTCGCCGGCCGCAACTTATTCACCAGGAGCAGTTCTTGCAAATTTTCTCATGTCAGATCCATTGCCTTCTTATTATCCCTTATTCAATGATCTGTCTCGATCAGCCACGGTGAAACTTTGCATTTGAACTTAATAGGTGCGCCCAATAAAAAATGACATGCGTCGCACCTTGATGTCACCTACAAATCTTCAGAATCGAATACCTGCAAGAGACCACCATTCCCGATACAAATCCTCCCTGCCAACCAATGAAAAATACCTGGCCCGGTAACAACAGATATCCTTGTAAAAGCATAAAAGTCCTTGACAAATGAGTTCAAAGGAGTAGATGATTTATATACTTCATTGACAATCCTACTGTATGGTAAGTTGTTAATAATACATACCAGGAAAGCGAGGTACCCATGTATCTCAAATTCTGCCGACTCTGCTCTCAAGGGATCATTCAATGTTCCTTTGAGAGTCAACATCTTGTGTGATGCGAGCACTCCTTTTCCTCTGATTATCTATGTATACAATGCTCAATAAACTGTCGTTGTCTGTTGTCGCAGATCTTCTTACACTGTCAGGTTCCGTATTCATCGGTTCGTAACCCGGCTGATGTAGATTTCAGTTTCCTCTCAAAACAACTCACCTCCATCTCTCTCATATCATCACAATTGCTATCAGAACATCCACGGGCCATGTCGTTCGTCTCGTGTAGTGAGCATGTGTTTCCTTTATATGCGGTTCAGACATCCATCTTATTGCCCTCTCGATCTTCCGGGAACAGATAGAGGGAGGGTAAGGCACCATGAAGATAACACACTCAGTATTCACCATTAACCATATCAATCACGACGGAGCAACATGACGAAATAAAAAAGGGGGGCGTTATGAAGAACAGTACAGTTAACAGAGCAAAGAACACAATAGGACGAACAGTGAGAGTGCACATTCTCTGTGCCATCCTGGCAGTAGCGATTATGAGTATTCCGGTCATGGCGTTGGCAGAAAGGCCGGCAACCCCTGACCCCAGAACTATTGCCACCCTTCAAGACCAGATAAGCGCCCTCCAGACACAGGTTGCTGCTTTGCAAGCGGCCCTCGCCACTGAGCAGAGCGCGAGACAAAGCGCGGATAATGCCCTCAGTTCGGCCCTTACTCAAACAGGAAACGATGTGGCGGTACTGGCAGGCGACCTGTCCAACGAAGCGGGATTCAGGGAAGCGGCAGACGACACGCTTGAGGATATGATCAATGACATGGAGGTACCTCAGGCCCTATTAGATCTGGCCGATTATGTAAGCGTTAATCCCGATGAGGTGAGCGG
>Ga0272443_10001405_pt1 | contig 35354 bp, 23 predicted proteins | sample SSMAcet12_FD_193581 | JGI IMG/M metagenome (GOLD analysis project Ga0272443, IMG submission 193581) | Marine sediment archaeal communities from Little Sippewissett salt marsh, Falmouth, MA, United States - SSM-Acet-12 | ecosystem: Environmental > Aquatic > Marine > Wetlands > Sediment ... | reverse complement strand
AGAGAGAATTTGTCAACGTTAATGATAGATGCTTAACGAGCCTAATGGCTTGATATCTGTAAATTGAAACCATTTATTGGATCAATATGTAAAAAGTTCAAACAAGCAGGCCAAAACGATACGAGGAGAAACCATGCGCAATGCGACAGCCATCTTGCTATTTGTTTCAATGATTTTGTGTCTCAACACCAACGCTATTGTCGCGGAGGATGCTAATTCAATCGTCGCCAAGCATCTCGAGGCCAAGGGAGGTGTTGAGAACCTAAAGGCCGTCAAAACCTTAACCAAGATCGGAAAAGTAAACGCCAATGGAATGACCGGTAACATAGAGCTCTATCAAAGAGCTCCTCTGCAACGCTTCCTGCGGTTACAGATAATGGGGCTAACGGTAAGGGAGGGTTGTGACGGTGAGCACATCTGGAGCGTAACCCCCAACGGATTCAAACTGTTCGAGGGTGAGGAGCGTGAGAAGCGCCTGGATCAGTCAAGAATCGAACCCCTTATTGGGTACAAAGAGCGAGGGGGAGAATTCGAATACGTCGGGGAGGACTCCGTTAAGGGAGTGATGTGTCATAAACTGCTTTTCATAGAGCCAACCGGTGACTCGGTATATGCCTTCATAGCAAAGGACAGCTACCAGATGCTGAAGTCAATGGTTCCGACACCGCAGGGAAATATGGAGCAGTACTGGGACAACTTCAGAGAGGTCGATGGAGTCGTGTTTCCATTCCTGATGTGGAGCAGTTCTCCTACGGGGAGTATGAAGTTCGAGTTCACAGAGATCCAGGTAAACACCGAACTGTCAGATACGCTGTTCATCATGCCCGACTCTACAAAGATTAAGCCGAGGATGATTCCTCTGCCCGATTCCCTGAGGGGTAAGGGATCAGCTCAGCCGAGAGGGAAGTAGAAAAGCCCTGGCTGATGCAATTACGTGCGGTTCGTAGCTATGTGATTCTTGCCTGCGAACCGCACTGCTATTTCAACCAAATCGTAAGTTCGTCTTCAGATGACTCCACGCGATAGGTTGTGAGAGGCCCTTTACCTGATCCTGCCAGCATGTTTCCTTGATAATCAAATGTAGTTTTCCCCACGCTGCAGCACTGGATCGTAAATGCTCCGGGAACGGGATCAAGCCTCCGATTGCTATGAGTGCACTCATTCGCGAATGCGTAGTAATTGCCGTCATCTCCGTGAATCACCAGCAGGCGATTCTTGAGGTCTCTTCCTTCGAGTCTGATCGCACCTCCCGGCTTCATCAGTTCCGGGGCAAGTTTGAGCTCGATGGTAACCTCTCCGTCGCCATACGTCCAGCATCCGTCATCCTCCGGCAGGAGAGTGGCGGGCTTACCGAAGAGTCTTTGAAAAAACCCCCTCTTGAGTGTCTTGGTTGCGTCAGGTTCCATTGATTTCTCCGTCTTGGTGGCCGTTCAGTCCAGCCAGCGTCTAAGCCATTCGAATTGCTTTTCGTATACGAATCTCAGGTTCACAAGTTTACCGATTGAGTGACCTTCGTCCGGGAAGAACACGATCTCTGATGGCACGCTCATTCGTTGAAGGGCGGTGAACATCTGAAATGCTTCGCTCGGATCAACTCTGTAGTCCATTTCTCCGTGAATGACCAGTGTCGGGGTCTTGAAATTCTCCACGTATGTAGAAGGGGAAGACCTGATATACTCCTCTCGATTGGTCCAGGGAGTCCCATTGAATTCCCACTCGGCAAACCAAAGCTCATCGGTCGTGCCATAATCGGAGACATGATTGAACGTTCCGTCAATCGTTACGAGACACCTGAACCGGTTCGTATGTCCGCATATCCAGTTGGTCATGAATCCCCCGTAGGATCTCCCGAGCGCCGCCATTCTTGTCGAGTCGACGAATTCATGGGCTGCGAGCAAGTGGTCAACACCAAGCATAAGATCCTCGTAATCGCCCCGTCCCCAATTACCGGATACGTATTCCTTGAAAGCTAAGCCGTATCCCGCACTGCCATGTGGATCTATTTGAGCAACGACATATCCCTGTGATGCCATTAGTTGAGTGTTCCAGCCGTAGAAGTTAAAGTCACCGAGCCAGCACCACTGTGGACCACCGTGAATAAGCAACACGAGAGGGTAATCCTCGTTTGCATCGAACTCAGGAGGTAGCGTAAGGAATCCATGCACTGAGTCTCCATTGAATCCCGCGAACCAGAATTCTTCTGCTTTACTCAAATCAAGTTTCTCAATCACTTCTTCGCTGAATCGAGTGAGCCGGGTCAGTTTGCCTGTCCTGATGTCATAGCGATGCAACTCGTATGGCTGATCCGAGACCGATCGAGAAACCACCACGTGTTTTCCGTCAGGTGACATAGCCAGATCGCTATACACGGCTTCACCCAGCAGCTTTTCGATCTTTCGAGTCTTGATATTCAATCTCCAGAGGGGCATATATCCCTTGTCGAGCGCAAGGAAGTAGACATTCTCAGAATCAGGATGCCAGGCATACCATCCAACTGATCTGTCGAAGTCCTCAGTCAAATTCACTCGGATACCTGTCTTCTTGTCGTAGAGCATGAAGTCTCTCTGATCGGATTCATATCCTGCACGTGCCATTGACAGGTAAGAGATGTAGCGTCCGTTGGGTGAAAACTGTGCCCCTTCGTCAGATCCTTCTCCGGGTGATATCCTCACCGGGTCGTGCTCAGACATGGATACCAAAAACACATCGGAGTTGGTACTCAGCGTCGGAATCGAGTCGGTGTTGGCAGCATACACAAACTCGGAATTTTCGGGTGAGATCGCAAAGTCGTAGTGCCCGCCGACTGGCGACGGTGGCGCGTTATCATGTGTAAATGTAATCTGCCGCGTTTGCCCGGTTTCGATACTGTGCGAGAACAGCCTCTCGACTTTTCCGTCGTACCAGTATTTGTAGTGCCGAAACATCAAGTGATCGTAAGTCCTGGCCTGTGTCGGCAAGTTGTCTACACTGTCCTGTTTCTCGCTGTTGCAGAGATCGTCCAGACAGTCCGGATAAACGAATGAGCTGAATATCAGCGACTTACCATCGGGACTCCAATCGAAGTCTCCGACACCTGTCGAGATTGAAGTAACCCTATACGCCTCTCCGCCATCTATCGGGATAGTCCAGATCTGTAGGCCTTTGTTATTGGATCTGGCAAAAGCGATTTTCATCCCGTCAGGCGACCATTTAGGCGAGCTTGCACCTTTTTCACCACGAGTCAACTGCCTCATATTCGAACCATGAGATTCCATTACCCATATATGCTTTGATGATTCCCCGGTCTCCTTATCACGTTCGCTCAGGTGAAAGGCTATCATACTGCCGTCAGGAGATATCCGAGGGCTTCCTGCACGGGGGATGCTGTACAGGTCATCGAACGTGATTTTCTCTGCAAGGACCTGAGATACTGCCAGAGCACCAAACAGAATCAAGCCAACAAGATATTTCTTCATGGCCAGCACCTCCTTCTCAAGTTACTTGCTTTCGTCCTGCTCGTTAGGTTCAACGCCGAGTTGCCAGAAAAGAAATGCGTAGGAATCCGTATAGTCTTCAATACGCAAGTATGTGGGCATTCCCTGACCGTGCCCGGTGTCGAACTCGAATCTCAGCATTTGCGGGTTGGCAGATGAATTCGCCGCCTGAAGTCGCGCCGCCATTTTTCGGGCATGCATCGGATCCACCCGCGTATCCGATTCCGAAGTCTTCACGAGTGATGCAGGGTACTCGATTCCGTCCTTCACATGATGGTACGGCGAATAGGCGTAGAGCCAATGGAACTGTTCGGGATCATCCGATGAACCATACTCCGGTATCCATAGCTTGGCTATCAGGAATCTGTGATATCGGATCATATCAAGCAATGGATTGCCGCAGATCGCCGCCTTGAACAAGTCCGGCCTTTGAACCATCGCTGCGCCGACAAGCAGTCCGCCGTTGGAGCCTCCCCAGATGGCGAGCTTCTCCGGCTTGGTGTAGCCGTTCTCAATCAAATACTCTGCAGCAGCGATGAAATCGTCGAACGTGTTTTGTTTGTTTTCGAGCATACCCGCTTTATGCCATTCCTCTCCATACTCTCCGCCGCCTCGAAGATGCGGGATGGCATAGACGCCGCCATGATTCAGCCAGATCAATCTCGTGTTCGAGAAGTATGGTGTCTGAGAGTGTTTGAAGCCACCATAGCCGGTCAGAATCGCAGGGTTGTTTCCGTCCAGCTCAATGTCCTTTCGATGCACTATAAACATCGAGACTTCCGTATCGTCTGCGGACTTGTACTTCACGAATTCGGTAGTGAACAGGTCCGGGTCAATGTCGATGTCGGCTCTGGCGTGCTCTTCAAGAGTCTTCGACTTAATATCGTATCGAAATACGGTCTGGGGATAGAAGAATGAAACATATGCGAAATAGATTTCGGTCCCGTGAATTGCACCGCCAACTTGGCCGGTGCTTCCGATTCCGGGGAGCTGAATCAGATGCGTCTCGCCGGTTGCCGGATCATAGATGTCAAGTCTCGAAGATACGTCTTCCAGATAGGAAAGCACCAGACGATTCGCCGCGGGATAGAAGTCTTTCAATGGTCTTGATTTGTCCTCGGGAACGACTTCCTCCCATTGATTGACAGGTTTGCCCGACAGGTCAGCCTTGAGAATCCTGTATTTGGGCGCTTCGTAGTTGGTGTAGACATAAAGATCATCACCGAGGAACTTAGCGTCAAAGAAGGCCTCCACGTCTTTAACCAGTGGCTTGAACCCCGCTCTGGTGCTCATATCAATTAAGTGAAGTTCAGATTTGCTCCAACCTTTGAATACATAGACTACAAGATAGCGCCCGGACTCGGACAACATCACATTCGGCCAGTCCACCGGATCCAGCTGGTCACCGAAGACGAGTGGGTCATCCCTGAAGCTCTCACCCAACTTGTGGAAATAGACCCTGCGGTAGTATTCTTCGTCACCCTGCGGAACTTCACCTTCAAGCGGATATCTCGTGTAATAGAATCCTGAAGCGTCGGGCAGCCAGGCTATGCTTGCTGCATCGGTTCGGGGAATCGTATCAGACAGGTGTTGTTTGTCAGATGCGCGAATGACATGAAGAATGCTCCTCTCATCGCCTCCGATTGACAGGCCATACGCAACCAATTCGCCGTCAGGTGATGGGAAGTGCCAGTCCAATGCCACGAGCGCTTTTTCACCCAGGACATTCGGGTCGACAAGAACCTCCGGAGCACCATCATTACCCAATTGAGTGTACAGAACCGTCTGGTCCTGATTCGCATCAAGACTCTTGAAGAACATTCGCTCTCCGAAGACCACCGGAGCTCCAATCCACTTGTACTCCATTGCCTTCTCGATCTGGCTCTTGATGATATCCCGGCCTTCGACAGCATCGAGATGTGAACGCGTATACTGATTCTGCAATTCAGTCCACTTCACGACATCTTTGGAAGACCCATCTTCCAACCATCTGTACGGATCGACAATCTCGACGCCGTGTAGTGTGTCGACGACGTTCTCTACGCGGGTCTCCGGATATTGGAGTACCTGATTGGCTGTCTCACCACGCTGGTTAGACTGGCATGCAGGCATCACAAGGCTGGTTGCAATCAACAACATCAAGAACGCATTGCGCATAGACATGAGGGACCTCCGGGCACTTCTTTGATGAGATTCGATTTGAATGTGAATATACCACACACCGGAGGCAGTTGAAAACAATATTGTTGTAATTTGGGCATAGAGAAGCCCGCAAACCGGTAGCCTACGGGCTAAATGATTCGTTGGATTACATTACGGCAGTGTATTTGCCCACGTTACCATTCCAAGCTCGAAGTGTTTAACGAGGCTGCGATGGAACGGGATAACACGAACCGAGTAACCGTGCTTGCCGGATCTCGTGAACCGGGTAGAGCCCTTGAATTTGAACACACCCTGTTGTTCTTCTCCCGTGAACTGCAGGGGAATTGCCTGCGCATCGCTTATTTCATCACCGTAACCGATCACACCGATATACAATTCCACCAACACGTCCGAGGGCAGGAGATCACCCAGATGAACATAGGTCTCAACTTCTATATCCGAACCGACATCTGCCGTCTCGGGTACTGATGAGTTTACATCGAGAATCCTGACCGCTTTCCACGCCTTCATCAGCTTCGTGCGCCACAGTGAAAGCTCTTTGAGTTCTTTCCCATCATCTTTTTCGAGTATCTGTGACTGCCTGTAAGCGGACAAATAGAACGACTCCGTGTAATCCTTGACCATCCTGTTCGTATTGAAGACGGGACAGAGATGCGACATCGACTGTTTCATCTTGGCGATCCAGTTCCTGGGAAGATTGTCACGGCCGCGATCATAAAAGAGAGGGACCACTTCCTTCTCGAGCACATCATACAACGCGTTCGCCTCGACCCAATCCTGATACCGCAAATCGGAATATTCCTCTCCCTGTCCAATAGCCCAGCCGACTTCAGGATTGTAGGCTTCGGCCCACCATCCATCGAGAATACTCAGGTTGATTCCACCATTGAACACAACCTTCATACCTGATGTACCTGAAGCCTCCATCGGCCTTCGAGGTGTATTCAACCAGACATCAACTCCCTGCACAAGATATCGGGCGAGAGTTATATCGTAATTCTCGAGGAACACGATGTGATTTCTGAGATCCTCACGTCTTGCGATGTGGATAATTTCTTTGATCAGCTCCTTGCCTTCATTGTCCTTGGGGTGCGCCTTTCCAGCAAAGATCAACTGCACCGGCCGCTCGGGATTTGTCAGGATCTTCGTCATTCGATCCAAGTCTTTGAAAAGAAGCGTGCCGCGCTTGTAAGTCGCGAATCGTCTTGCGAATCCGATCGTGAGTGCTTCGGAATTCAACACTTCTCTTGCGGCTTTGACCTCCATTGCGAGCCCGCCCCGGCGCTGAATCTGCTCCGAGACACGTTTCCTCGTGAATGCTACCAGTCGCTCTTTTCGGCGCTCATGAACGCGGAACAGTTCTTCATCGGGGATTTCGAGTATCCGGTTCCACACTCTCTTCTCCGTTGCGTTTCTCTTCCATGACGGTCCGAGGTATCGGTCGAAGAGCACGGTCATCTCGGCTGATATCCACGAGTTCGTGTGTACTCCGTTCGTGACACTCTCGATTGGAATCTCGTTGAGCGGAACTCGGCTCCAGAACTTCTGCCACATGCTCCGGGATACGGAACCGTGCAACCTCGACACCCCGTTGATATATGAGGACAGACCGAGAGCAAGATAAGCCATATTGAATGGATGAGAGCTCGAAGATTGATCCGAGGCACCTCCCAGGGCGAGGAACTCCGCCCATGTAATATTCAACTGCTGGTAGTATGATCTGAAGTACTTCTGCATCAATTGAACGGGGAACTCATCAATACCGGCAGGTACCGGCGTATGAGTTGTGAATACAGTACTCTGACGTGACAAAGTCATTGCCTCAAAATTGGAAAGCTTCTTTTCCTGAATCCATCGGCGCATTCTCTCGAGAGCGAGAAAAGCCGAGTGGCCCTCATTCATATGGCACACTACCGGGTTGATTCCGAGTGCGGCGAGTGCGGAGATTCCCCCGATACCGAGTACGATTTCCTGTTTGATTCGCGTTTCATTGTCACCGCCGTAAAGCTGATTCGTAATGTCTCGATCTTCGGGGCTGTTGTCGGGGACATCTGTGTCGAGCAAGTAGACGGTTATTCTTCCTACCTGTACGCTCCAAATGTACGCCTTAACCTTCCTGCCGGGGAAATCAATGGAAACGGTCAGGGGAGATCCATCCTCGCCTCTCAGTCGAGTCAGCGGAAGGTTGTAGAAGTCATTTTCCGGGTAGAATTCCTGCTGCCAGCCGTCATTGTTCAGGTATTGCTGGAAATAACCCTGCTGATACAGGAGACCTATGCCTACGAGGGGCACCCCCAAGTCGCTTGCTGACTTGATATGGTCGCCTGCCAGTATACCCAGTCCTCCGGAGTAACTCTGCAGGCATTCGGTGAGGCCGAACTCAGCGGAGAAATACGCGATTATCGGCTGATCCTGGTCGAACTGTGATTTGGAGAACCAGGTTGATTCTTCCAAATAGACATCAAGGTCCTCTCTCACTCTTTCGAGATGTGCCCTGAACCCTTCATCTGATGATGCCTGAGCAAGTCGTTCCTGCTCGATTGATCCCAGCATCAGGACGGGGTTGTGCCCTGTCTGTTCCCACAGGTTGCGATCCAAGCGGCGAAAGAGCCCGATTGCATCCTGGTTCCAACTCCACCAGAGATTGAATGCGATCTTCTTGAGATCCTGCATCTCCTGTGGGAGTGTCGGATGTACCTGAATCGTTTGTATTGGTTTCACAAGATTCTTGGCCATGTGTCACTCATTCCAATCTTCATCTCTTAGCTTTTTGCCATTATTCTTTTCGGCGCTCCTGAGACAATAGCTCTCCCTGCCATCAGTCTCAGTGAGGTCATGCAACAGCCTCAAGCAACTCCCTGATCTTCTTATTGTAAACTTTTTTGTTCGAGTAAGTCTCCTTCAAGGGGATATAGTCGATTCCGCCACCGACAGCCCATCCGACCATGACGCCTGAGATGCCGTCGGCAAGAGCTTCGACTGCGCCAACTCCGAAAGCTGTGGCATAGTATCGGTCTCTCGCGGTGGGACTGCCGCCCCGTTGCGTGTGACCGAGAATACATACCCAGGAATCTATGTCACCCTTCTTCTTCAATGTCTCCGATAGCCTTATAGCGCCTCCGGAGTCGTCTCCTTCAGCTACGACTATCAAGTTCGTCTTTTTCCCGATTTCGAGTCCGGACTTGATATCGGTAACCAGCTTGTCAATGTCTGTAGATATCTCGGGTACAAGAACAGCATCCCCGCCACCAGCGATACCTGAGTAGAGAGCTATATCCCCGGAGTCACGTCCCATCACTTCGACTATGAAAACGCGTTCCATAGCTGATGCGGTGTCTCGAATTCTGTCGATGGCATCGAGCGCGGTGTTGACGGCGGTGTCGAACCCGATGGTCTGCTCGGTGCCGAATATATCCCGGTCTATAGTCCCCGGTACCCCGATTACATGAATGTCGCTTTCCTGATTGAGCAGGTGTGCACCTGTCAAGCTTCCGTTCCCGCCAATGACGATCAACCCTTCAATACCACGCTTGGCGAGATTGTCAGCAGCAATCTTACGCCCCTCTTTGGTCATGAAGCGTTCGCTTCTCGATGAAATCAGGATGCTGCCGCCCGTTTGGACGATGTTGGAGACGGCGAATCGTTTCAGGGGGGTGTAGTCGTCATCAATAAGCCCGCGATAACCCCGCCAGTATCCGTAAACCTCCATGTCCTTCTTGAGTGCAGTACGAACCACAGCTCTCAAACAGGCGTTCATACCGGGAGCATCGCCCCCGCTTGTAAGAACAGCGATCTTCTTTATAGCCATAGGAACCGTTCCATCCTTGGTTAGGTGTATGGTTTGTCAAATACTTGTACGTCGAACCAGAGGTCAAGTGCTGATCTTCTGTTTCTGCGGACCTGCGGCGAGGACTTCTTCCGAAACCTCTTTTGCGTAGTCCTCGAAATTCCTCCTGAATGCCTCTGCCAGTTGCTCGGCCTTTTCGTCGTACGCTTTGCCAGATTCCCAGGTGTCCCTTGGATTGAGAATCTCTGATGGCACTCCCGGGCAGCTCTCCGGTATCGCCAGCCCGAAAACGGGCTCGGAGTTGAACTTAATCCTGTCCAGCGCACCGGTAAGTGCGGCCTTCACCATCGCTCTTGTATGCTTTATCGATACTCTCTTGCCGATTCCGTATTGACCACCGATCATTCCAGTGTTGATGAGCCAGCAGTTTACATTGTGATCTCGGATTCTCCTTTCCAGAATCTCTGCATAGGCTGAGGGATGCAGTGCCATGAACGGTGCCCCGAAACATGCCGAGAATACGGTCTTCGGTTCTTTGCCGAGACCCTTCTCAGTTCCGCCGACCTTTGCCGTGTAGCCGGAGATGAAGTGATACATGGCCTGCTGAGGCGTCATTCTGGAGATCGGGGGCATGACGCCGAATGCGTCATACGTCAGCATAATTATATTCTTCGGTATGTCTCCTATACCGTCCGGTATAGCCGACTCGATGTGCGTTATCGGGTAAGCGGCTCTCGTATTCTCAGTGAGTGAACCATTATTGAGATCGATCATTCTCGTGTCAGGGTCTATGGCAACATTCTCGAGAATGGTCCCGAACTTTCTGGTTGTTTCGAAGATTTCGGGTTCTGCCTCCGGAGACAGGTTAATGACCTTGGCATAGCACCCGCCTTCGAAATTGAAAACTCCATTCTCACTCCAGCCATGCTCGTCATCCCCGATCAACCTCCGTTCCGGGTCCGCCGACAGAGTAGTCTTACCGGTGCCGGACAAGCCGAAGAACACTGCGACATCGCCCTTTTCACCTACGTTTGCCGAACAATGCATCGACAACACGTTTTCCTGCGGGAGGAGATAGTTCATGATAGTGAATATTGACTTCTTAATCTCACCAGCGTAACTCGATCCCCCGATAATGACGAGTTTCTTCCCGAAGTGAACGATGATGAATGTTTCGCTTCGAGTGCCGTCGAGCTCAGGTAACGCATGGAAGTGGGGAACATGCAGCACAGTGAATTCAGGCCTGTGCTCGCGCAATTGCTCCGGATCCTGGATCCGTATGAACATATTTCTGGTAAAGACATTATGCCATGCATTCTCGTTGATTACTCTTATGGGTCTTCTGTACTTCGGATCAGCTCCAGCGTACAGATCCTGAACGTATAGTTCTCGTCCCTGCAGATAGGCGAGAACTCTACTGTACAGCCTGTCGAACTTGTCTTCACTGATAGGAACGTTGACTTTTCCCCACCAGACACTTTCCCGTGAGGTCGGTTCATCGACAATATACTTGTCCTGAGCGGCACGAGCAGTGTGATGCCCTGTAATGACGACGAGTGGGCCCAGATGCGCAAGAATACCTTCACGTCGCCGGATAGCCTGCTCATAAAGAGACGGCGTATTGAGATTCCACTTCAGTTCGCCTGTATTCACAATACCGAGCTGCTTCAGTTCGGCAACGAGTCTTTCTTTGCCCTCGAACATTTTTCCTCCTGTGGCCGACACGGCCGGTTCGAGATTCTATGGTACCGGTCAAGCAAGCAGTCAAACAGGATCATAACGTACAGTTGCTTGAGTCATCAAACATACATAACCATTCAGATCGACTTAGGTTCAAATGTAGGTCGAACTTCCACAGGTTTCAATCTTAAACACCTATAGAAACTCCGTAATCTCGATAGATTTTGCGAGATCGCATAATTTCATTATCGGACTTTTTACTTGCTTAGATTACTGCACTGCATAAATTTGACGAAAGTCCAAAGGTGAAACGCTATTTCTGATAGCACCGGAAGCATGATTGGGATCCCGGAGGATACCATGGAATCGGTCATATCTTTTTTCAAGACAATCGACAGCTATGTTTGGCAATTCCCTGATCAACTGCCGTTCATGGTGGTGTTGCTCGTAGGAACGGGGATATTTACGACTTTTTTCCTCGGCTGGCCCCAGCTGAAAAGGGTCAAACACGCTATCGACATCACTCGTGGGCTGTTCGATGATCCCAAAGATTCGGGAGATGTGACTCACTTTCAAGCACTTTCGGCTGCTCTCTCGGCGACCATTGGCATCGGGAATATAGCCGGAACTGCATTTGCGATCCACTACGGCGGCCCGGGTGCGCTTTTCTGGATGTGGGTCACGGCAATATTCGGCACCTCACTCAAGTACGCGGAATGTACGCTGTCGATGAAGTATAGGATCATCAACCCCGATGGATCGGCTTCCGGGGGGCCAATGTACTACATCGAGCAGGGGCTGGGATGGAAATGGCTGGCAGTGGTATTCGCCATCGGCGCTACGCTGTGTTCGCTGGGAACAGGAAATGCGGCTCAGGCAAATACGATTGCAGATCAATTCCTGCATGACCTCGGGATTCCAACCTGGATAACAGGTATTCTCATCGCTATTCTCGTAGGGATGGTGATAATCGGCGGAATGCGGCGAATAGGCCAGGTTGCGAGCAAGCTCACCCCGACGATGACCGTCATCTACGTCATAGGAGGATTGGTGATCCTGATTTCCCACGCCGATAGGCTTCCGGATGCATTCCGGCAGATATTCGAGGGTGCTTTCACACCAACCGGGGCCGTTGGTGGTTTTGCCGGATCGGTGTTCATCAATACTCTCATCTGGGGAATACGTCGCGGACTCTTTTCCAACGAGGCAGGGCAGGGGTCTGCTCCGATTGCTCATGCCGCCGCAAAGACAACCGAACCGGTGCGTGAAGGTACGGTCGCTATGGTAGGCCCATACGTTGATACGATCATCGTGTGCAGCATAACGGGGCTGTCAATCATCGTAACGAACGCCTGGACTGCTGTTGATGAGTTCGGAGTCGCATATAACGGGGCACCCTTGACGTCGCATGCGTTTGCTACCGGTCTGACCTTTCTGAACGGATACGGAAGCTATGTGGTCACTGCGTCAGTATTCTTGTTTGCGCTGTCGACCATGATTACATGGTCATACTACGGGGACAGGTCGCTGCAGTATCTCTTTAACAACAAATGGGTTATGCCATACAGATTCTTCTTCTGCGGGGTACTGTTCGTTGCTGCCGTAGTGAAACTTGAGGTCGTGTGGAGATTCACCGACATTGTCCTCGCGTTCATGACCATCCCTAATCTAATCGCGATTCTGGCCCTATCCGGTATCACCCGGAGAATTACGGGAGAGTATTACTCGCGTAAGCATGTTCCGTATAAAGACCGGATAGCGCGGCGGGAATAGCATCAGGATTCCAGCGGTTGCTGCCTCTATCCCTTTGTGTCTATTGATGATGCCATGGGCATGACACTCGTTCATTGGACAAATGGCCAAAAGAGCGGTCATTCAAGTGTTGTGCACCGTTGCCCGAGACACCAAAGAGTTTGCATTAGTCAATGAAGTCTAACGGCTTACATTGGCGATTTATCTTGCAAATAATGAGGACTGGGTTATATTGATTACGTATACTCGGACGTGAAAATCTACCGTTTTGGTCTCGTATTTTGGGTAAACTGCAAAACTAAACACCACACACGGACGCAGAGAGGAGCGTAGCACATGCATAGGAGTTTGCTTCTTGCTCTGGTTTTGATTCTGTTTGCTGCAACCACCGTAGCAGCTGAACGAATCGATCTCAACTCATCCGACAAGGATGTCAGTGTTGTTGTCGAGGAATCCAACGATAACAGAACTGTTGTGAGATTTGAGATCGGGGCATTCTACAAAGACGCCATCGATGTAGATGGGCGTACTTACTATTCGATTTCCTGCGGCACGGAAAGCAACTTGATGAATGCCGGAGCACCATCACTACCCCGGCTTTGCCGCAGCATAATAATTCCTGACAATGCCAAGATGCAGCTCAATGTACTTGAGAGCGAGTACGTTGAAATCGAGAACATCCCAGTGATCTCTTCGAAGGGAAACCTCCTCAGAACGGTTAACCCTGAGGATGTACCCTATGAGTTCGGACCAGTGTACTCGGGCAAGGACTTCTATCCCTCCGAGCTGGCCGGGATCAGGGATCCTTTCGTGCTGAGGGATTTCAGGGGTACTGTTATAGAGCTCAATGCTTTCAGCTATAATCCGGATAGCGAAGTTCTTCGCATTTATACATCCGTTACGGTTGAAGTAGTGACCGCCGGTCCCGGCGAAGTGAATGTTCTCGACAGGAAGAATTCCGAGATTCATCTTGTGCCGGACTTTGACATCATCTACAGCAGACAGTTTATCAATTACAGTAGTGCCGACAAAAGGTACACGGTCGTCGATGAAATAGGCGATTTGTTGATTATCACGTATGACGCTTTCGCGTCGCAGATGGAGCCTTTCGTAGAGTGGAAGATGCAGAAGGGCATGAAGACCACTATGGTCAATGTCTCAAGCATCGGAAACACCAGCACCAATATCAAGAATTTCATTCAGAGCTTCTTCGACTCCACACAGCTTGCGCATGTTCTGCTGGTTGGAGATGCAGCTCAGGTGGCGACAATGTCGGCATCGGGGGGCGCATCGGATCCTTCGTATGCTAAGGTTGCTGGAGGCGATGACTATCCGGACATGTTCGTAGGACGATTCTCTGCTGAGACTACGAGTCAGGTAGAAACGCAGGTTCAGAGGATGGTCACATACGAGAAGAATCCGGTGCCGGGTGACTGGTTCCACATGGCCACAGGCGTAGCCTCCAATCAGGGGCCCGGTCACAATGGCGGCGAATACGATGACGAACACATGGATTTGATCCGTGACTCACTTCTTTCGTACACCTACACGTGGGTCGACCAGATTTACGATCCGTCAGGTACTGCCGCCCAGGTATCCGCGGCCTTGAACGAAGGACGCAGCTTTGTCAATTACACCGGGCACGGCAGCACCACCTCATGGTCATCGACCGGATTCAGCAACACTAACGTGAACGCTCTGGTAAACGATAACAAGCTTCCGTTCATCGTGAGTGTGGCTTGCGTGAACGGCAATTTCCAGAACTATACCTGCTTCGGTGAGGCATGGTTGAGGGCGACTAACAGTGGCGCCCCGACCGGTGCCATAGGCGCCTATATGTCATCTATCAACCAGTCCTGGGATCCACCGATGGATGCGCAGGATGAGGTAACTCACCTCCTGATCAACGAAGTTGTTTCGACCTACGGGGGCTTGTGCTTCAACGGCTCCTGCAGGATGATCGAGATTAACGGTTCCGGCGGTGTGAGCATGTACAACACGTGGCACATTTTTGGCGATCCGTCCCTGCAGGTTCGTACCGACACTCCGGCCTCGATGAACGTCGTTCACTCAGGTGCGGTGTTCTTCCACATGACAGAGTACGAAGTCGATGTGGTTGGCGTCGAGGGGGCCCTGTGCGGGCTGTACCATGACGGTGTGCTCTACGGCTCGGCTTACACCGACGCTTTTGGTCATGCCGTTATCCCGATCGGGCAGATGATGCCGATCGGTGAGCAGTTGACCCTTACCGTTACGGGATACAACAAGGAGACGGTGCAGGAACCGGTTCAGGTGACGTCTGATCTCGCAATCGTAGTCACGAATCCGCTTACTGACACCAAGGATTCGCTTAATCCTTATGATGCGACCTGCACCATATATTCCGAGGATGCCCTGGTCGCCGATTCACTCTTGTTGTACTACGAAGTGAATTCGACCTGGTACACTGATACGCTTCAGCCCATCGCAAGGGAGGGTGATTACTTCGGCGTGATTCCGGCTCAATCTCCCGGAACCGTCGTCAATTACTACTTCTATGCGGCGAATGTCGCAGGCAACGCTGACACTACCGATGTCTTCACGTTCAAGGTCATAGACTACGGTGTCATACTCGAGCCAGAGTATGCTCAGCAGACCGCGCCTGCCGGTGATACGCTGTGGTATGACATGACCGTGACCAACGACGGGGTGTTGAGCGATTCTTACTCACTCAGCAAGCAGAGTGCGAACTGGCCGACGACATTCTGGGATGCCTCAGGCACGACCCAGATAACGACCACGGCCTCGTTGCTGGCCAATGAGCAGTACGATTTCAAGACACGGGTAGTCGTTCCGTCAAGCTGGGAAGGTCAGTACGACAGTATCGCGGTCGTCGCCACTTCTGTCGGAGACAACTCCGTTAAGGATATCGTGAACATCAAGTCGATCTCGGCTGGACAGCCCTGGCCGATACCGTTTACCGAGAATTTCCTGACTACGGACCTCGACACCTACAAGTGGGAGACGGGCGCGGGAACTGCGATCAACGAACTCGGCATAAATGAACCATCTGCTCCGTACAGCATTGACTTCAATGGAAGTCCATACGGTGGCGACACTCTGATATCGGAGGCCATCAATCTCCGATACGAGTCGAACGTAATAGTGAAGTACTACTACGAGCGCAAGGGTGGAGGAGACTCGCCTGAGACCGGTGACGATCTGGAAGTCGACTATCTTGATGAGTACGGCGTTTGGCACAACCTGACCAGTCACCCGGGTGACGGTCCGGATATGACCGAATATGAAGTTTCGGAGCTTTCTCTTCCTTCCGAAGCCTATCACGCGGGCTTTAGGGTGAGATTCTCGAACAGTGGCTCATCGGGCTCTTATGACGACTGGTTTGTTGACAACATTTATATCGGTCACCCGCCGGCATATCAGGTCAGCGTAAGTCCGTCATTCCAGGAGCAGTATGGGCCTGCGGGAGACTCCGCAATCTATGCAATACAGGTACATAACGAGGGCTTGTACGAAGATCAGTATGCCATGTCAGACTCCCTGGGAGCCTGGAACATGTCGTTCTGGTATGAAGATGGCACTCAGGTTGGCCCACTGACCGATCCTGTTCCGGCAGGCGACTCTTTGAAGCTGTATGTGAAGGTCGCAATCCCGATCATTGCGCCCTTGAACACGGCTGATACGAGTTTCGTTAAGGCCTGGTCCGATGGTTCAGGCGGTACACTTGCCGGTGAGGCCATCATCATTTCGATCTCGGCCGGAGCCGCTGCAAGCGTGCCCTGGTACGAGCCTTTCGATACAAGCTATGTCGATATGAGTCATTGGATGGTGAATGTGGGTGCTGAAGTCGTATCAAACACCTATGCTCCACCGTCGCCCCCCTATGCCGTATCGCTCGATGGAGGCTGTGATACGCTCGTGTCTCAGTTGATCGACCTTTCCGGGCAGGATGGCGCACTGTTCATGTATCATTATCAGAGAACAGGCCCCGGCGAGACTCCGGACGTGGGTGACGATCTCGTATTCGAATACAAGAACTCCTCCGGCGTATGGACCGAAATCAGCCGCCAGCTCGGCTCCGCAGCCGACATGACCCAGTACGAATTCGTGGAAGTACCGCTCGCCGGTGATGCTCTGCACAATTCCTTCCAGGTCAGAATTCACAGTTTCGGGTCTGGTGAAGGATACGATGACTGGTATGTGGATGATTTGAGAATCGACTTCGCTCCTTCAATCGATGTTACTCCGACTTCTATGAACTTCGCACTTGATCAGGGCGACTCGGCTCAATCTCAGATCACCATATCCAATGGTGGCCCCGGTCAACTCACTTACTCGATACAGACTGTCCCGGTCTTCAGCAAAGAAACGGCCTTCGGAAGGCTCCTCGCTGAAGGCGCTGTCGAACCGGCTCGTGTACACCTGCCGGAGGGAGCGTACGAGGACTATGAGGACGTCAAAGGTGTAGATGATAATCGCGTCGGCAAAGATGTCAGGTTCAACGCGGGTGGCCCTGATGCCTACGGATACATCTGGGTCGACTCCGACGAGCCGGGAGGCCCGTCATTTGACTGGATTGATATTCAGGCTACGGGAACCGAAGTGACCGACCTCGGTGACGACAGTTTCTCCGGTCCCTACTCCCTCGGCTTCACTTTCGAGTACTACGGCATCGAGTACACTGAATTCTACATAGCATCGAATGGTTTCATAGGCTTCGGTCCGACTGATGGTTACCTGAGCCGTACGAATACTGTATTCCCGAGTGCCGGTGTGCCGAACAACATGCTGGCGTGGTGCTGGGATGACCTCAATCCTGTCGATGGTACGAATCCTGGCGCGCACGTTTACTATCACAGCGATGGCAACCGTGTCGTGATTCAGTTCGTCGACTATCCGGAGTACAGCGCAGGTGCGGGAGATGTGATAAACGCCGAAGTGATTATCTCGGCAAATGGTCACGTCAAGTACCAGTACCTGTCGATTGCTGCGGGATTCGATGTTCTCAACTGCACAGTCGGTATTGAGAATGAAACGGGCATCGACGGCCTCACAACTGTTTTCGGTGGCGCTTATCTCAAGGATTCACTTGCTGTTGAGTACATGGCACCGGCGCAGTGGCTGACGATTGATCCAATTGAAGGAGATATCAACTCCGGCGGCTCAGATCTGGTTTGGGCTTTCGTTACGACTACCGATCTGGATGAGGGAAGCTATGAGGCAGTGATCAAGATCAATTCCAACGATCCGGATGCCGAGGACAACCCCTGGGCAATACCGGTCACGTTGAATGTGGGACAGGTTGCGAATTATCCTCCGGTTCTCTCTGAGATCGGTCCACAGACAATGACCGAAGGAGAGACGATGTCGCTTCTGTTGACAGCATCCGATCCCAATGGAACGATTCCTCAGTTCAGCGCTCTGAACATGCCGGACAACTCGGTCATGACCGACAGCATGAACGGTACCGCATCATTCGAGTTCTGGCCTGATCTGGCTCAGGCCGGTGTTTACGAGGTGACGTTCATCGCGAGCGACGGTGAATTGGCGGACTCTGAAGAGGTCACCATAACCGTCGAGGATTCGTACATGGTCGGTGATGCTGATGGTACAGGAAACATCGACATCGACGATGCTGTGTTTATCATCGCTTATGTGTTCTCGGGTGGCCCGTCACCTGAGCCACTCCTCGCCGGTGACTGCGACTGCAGCCTGACTGTGGACATTGATGATGCGGTTTACATCATCAACTACATTTTCGGGGACTGGCCTGCTCCGGGAACCGCCTGTGGAAAGGATGGAGACATTCCCGTAAGCAGCAAGGTTGATGTGGTAATCAGCAATGGCAAGTAGATAGAACAAGTTCATTGTATAATACAAAAAACCCCTGCTCCAGACGGAGCGGGGGTTTTCTTTTTCGTGCTGACTTGATTGCTTTAACTCAGAAGCGTAAGAAAAACTCCTGCTGCTACCGCGGAGCCTATCACTCCAGCGACGTTCGGCCCCATCGCGGGAAACAGGGGATTGACTCTACCATCGGTTTCATCTGATACGAATTTCTGAACGACGCGGGCTGACATCGGCACTGCGGAAACACCGGCGGCTCCAATACACGGGTTGATCTTCTTCCCATCCGGCATGAACATATTGAGCATCTTGGCCAGAATCAGTCCACCCGCTGTACTGAATGCGAAAGCAACTGCCCCAAGCGCGAGTATCTTGAGTGTGTCGAGATTGAGGAAGTGGCCAGCGTCCATAGTCGCGCCGACCGTCAGACCGAGGAATATCGTTACGATATCGACGAGTGCACCGCCGGCAGTCTTCCTCAGACGTTCTGTCACGAGACATTCCCGAAGAAGGTTGCCGAACATCAGCAACCCGATCAGAGGCGCGCTTGACGGTACCCCGAGAACTGCGACGATACCGGTCACTATGGGAAACAAAGTGGCGGCTGTCCTCGAGACCGGTTTTGCCTGCGGCATATCGATCTCGCGTTCCTTCTTCGTCGTCAGCAGGCGCATGATGGGAGGTTGAATGATCGGTACGAGGGACATGTAGCTGTATGCAGCGACGGCAATTGGACCCAGCAGATGAGGCGCGAGCTGCGATGCAAGGAAGATGGATGTCGGCCCATCGGCACCGCCAATGATGCCTATGCTGGCGGCTTCCTTGAAGTCAAAGCCGAAAACGTAAGCTGCGCTGAGAGCCGCAATGAAGATTCCGAGTTGTGCTGCCGCACCGAGCAGGAATGTGAGCGGTCTTCCGAGCAATGGACGAAAATCGGTTAGAACCCCGACACCGAGGAAGATGATCGGAGGAAGGAGTTCGTTCTTGATCCCTGCATTGTAGATGAAGGAAATCATGCCCTCTCCATAGGATCCCATGTCGGCGAGCGGAAGATTGGCTATTATCGTACCGAAGCCTATCGGAATCAGGAGAAGGGGCTCATAGTGTTTTGCAATCGCGAGATAGATCAATATTCCGGCAACCGCGAACATCCCGATGTTGCCGATCGTGATATTCATGATGCCGGAATGTTTCAGGAGTTCTATGACTGTATCCATCAGACTCTCTTCCTAGGAAATGGTCATCATTGGTTTGCTGGAATCGATTTCATCACCTATGCGCACATATATCGCCGATACACTCCCGTCACAGGGGGCCTTGATATCGTGCTTCGCTTTCATTGCCTCGATTTCAGCGACGATTTGTCCTTTGGATACATTGTCCCCAACTTGAACCAGTACATCCGCAACGTCTACAGTTCCCGCGAAAGTCGAGTAGACTTCCGTGCCATTCTTTGCGGCAGGTGGGGCGGAAGGTGCCTTGGGCAGTTCAGCAATAGCCGTCGCGCTTGCGGCACCAGCCGTATTCGGTTCTACCGTTACGACGAACGTCCTGATTTTCCCACTTTCATCAACCACGACTCTTGAGGTAGTAGGTCCGTTTACGGACGGATTACCCGCCGGAGCTGCAGATGGAGCTGCTACAGCAGCGGGTTGCTGGGCTGGTTTGGGTTCTTCCTTCTTCTTGAGTGGGATGTCGATTTTCGCTTTACCTGTAAGGAGGCGAATTCCTTCATTTGCCTCCATTTTCTTCCCGGGAACCATAGCTCCCAACACCAAGAAAGTATTCTTATCGGAAGTCGGAATGTTGCGTTCCTCAAGTGCTTTTCTGGCAGCATCAATGTTCTTCGGGGCCGCCTCGAGAGGATCTCCGTCGAACACCGGGAGATTCAGCTGTTCCGAAGCTTTCTTCACGACCTCAGGATCCGACGGCAGCGGAGTTTTGCCGAAGTACCCAAGGACCGCCCTGCCATATCCGGCTTCTATTTTCTCCCATCTGCCATACATAACGTTGTTGAAAGCCTGCAGCCAGTACTGCTGGCTTCCGGGTGTCACTGAAGTCCATGCGCCGCCGGCTTCAACGACAACCGGGAACTCAGCGAGAACTTCACCATATCTGGCGAGAAGCCCCGCCTTGACCATCATGTGAACGTTGGGGCCAATGGCTCCACCGGGCATCGGGAATCCGATCACACGGGCATCGGGGGTGGTTGTCGTAGGATTGAAATCATAATCCTTCATCAGCTCATTGAGCATTTCCTCGATTATTCGAATCTTCGTGTGGTCGATGTCCAGCTCGTATCCGGTACCCTTGAGCGCGTGGGCCATAGATCTTACGTCGGGCTGCACAGTGCCGCTGGCCATCGGTCTGACGGAGAGGTCGATACCGTCGACGCCGGCCGCTATACCGGCCATGTAGCAGGCGACGGCCATGCTTGCAGTGTCATGAGTGTGCAGCCAGAGCGGCATTTCGGGAGGCATGATCTTCTTGAGTTCGATGGCAGTATCATAGATAGTCTTGGGATCACACGTTCCGCTTGCATCTTTCAGGCAGAGACTGTCGATATGAAGATCGCTTTCGAGAAGTTTCTTGCCGATATTGAAGTAGAACTGTGCGGTGTGCACTTTCTCGGACTTGAATGGAAGTCCCATGAGGGCGATGGATACCTGGTGGTGCATTCCGGCATCGACAATCGGCTTACCTGTCTTGATGAGATTCTCGACATCATTCATGTAGTCAAAGTTTCGGTCCCAGGTGGTGCCGTACTGCTTCATCAGCTTGGCCTGCAGATCAAGAGCCTCAATTGATTGGGTTGTCAGTGTAACTCCAGATACGGATCTGGTCAGAATCTGTAGATCCACTTCCGGACCGACTGCGTCTCGAATCTTCTGCATTGTCTCGAATGGATCTTCACCGAGATAGAACTTGGGGGCCTGGTATCTCGCTCCACCGCCAAACTCGAAATGCTTGATCCCGACTTCTTTGGCGGCAGCCTCCATTGCGGGAAGGAAATCCTGAAGTCTCACTTTGCCTCCGAATGAACTCTGAAGCCCATCTCGGAAAGGGGTAAACATCACCCTAATCGTTTTTTTCTTCTCGGTGAATATCATTTGATCTCCTCAATCTTGGATAGGTGACTTCCGGGATATACCTTGTTTATGACGGCCGTCATGGCAGCGATAACTGCCTCATCGGTTGAACTTTCTAACTGCGGAAAGACCATGAGTATCAATCTCATGACAATCGCGAGGACGGACAGCAAGACAAATACTGCCACAAAAGCGGATATACACACAAACACCAGGTAAGCTGATTCCATAGCAACTAACTCCGATTTTGTTCCGGCAATAAAATACCGTGCTCCCCAAGAGGCTGCATGCGGCCTGCGGAACTGGCTATAGTTATTTATGCTGCAAAGACCAAAGCTAACAGAACGAGAAAATAATAACCGTATAGAGCAGTGGTGTCAAGCGTCAAGTTGAGAATCGGCACCTGATCACGTCCGGTAGACCGCAAAAGTCTTGACACGTGGCAGTTGTGAACGTAGATTTAGGCTCAAGTTCATTTTGTCATAAACGAATCGTACACATACTGTAGATATATCAGACCTCGTGAGACATTCAGTGATTATCTTAAGTCACACTCATGGAGGTTTGAATGTCAGACAAAGTCATGCGTTCCGCCCGCTTCAAGAAGTTCATATTGGAGTATGCAGATGGGCTTGGCAGGAATGCCGAAGTGTATCGCGAGTTTAATGTTCCCAGGTCGACGTTCTACCGGTGGAAGAAGGCGTATTCGGAGTATGGTGGTGCCGGTTTAACTCGAAGGAAGCCAATTGCAAAGAGCCATCCACGCCAGCTATCCCCCGAAGCAGTCGAGAAGATTCTTCATCTCAGACGAATCTACCATTTCGGTCCTGACCGGATCACCTGGTATCTGGAGCGTTACCATGGGATCAAGGCGTCCAGTTCAAGTGTTTACAGAACTCTTATCCGTCATGGATTGAGGCGATTACCAGGAAACGTCGGACGTCGATCCATTCATACGCGTCGATATGCCAAGAGGGTTCCTGGCCACCACATCCAGGTTGATGTGACCTTCCTGACACTCAAGAACGCGGAAGGTTGGAGGATCCGTAGATATCAATACACCGTCATTGATGACGCCACCAGGATACGCGCTCTGAGGGTCTACAAGCGCCATACTCAGGCGAATGCCATTGACTTCATAGATTATGTCATAGAGAGGTTCCCGTTTCGCATTCACACTATCAGAACGGATCGTGGCCATGAGTTCCAGGCTAAGTTCCACTGGCACGTCGAAGACAAAGGCACTCGCCATGTCTACATCAAACCGCGATCTCCGCAACTCAACGGCAAAGTCGAAAGATCGCACCGATCCGACAAAGAAGAGTTCTACCAGCTGTTGACCTACACTGATGATGTTGATCTGAACAAGAAACTCGAAGAATGGGAACGATTCTACAACTGCGGAAGACCGCATGGGGCGTTCAAAGGAAAAACTCCTTACGAAGCGCTAAGGAGTATGTTATAATATGGCATGATCTGTCTCACAGCATCCGGTATATCACACTCATGACGAAATGATGGGTAGTTGCTCTTTCTACAGGGAACTCACCAGCAAGCAACTGCATTGAAATGTACGAAGATCAGAATTGTCTGTGGTTACGGCTGTTTTGAATCACCCTCAGCAATCCGGCGTGCCGTCTCCATCCGTGTCGCATGGCCAGGGTCCGCTGGCGAATATGTATCCAATGAGGAAGATGACATCATCGATATCCACAAATCCCGAGCAATTGACATCGCCCGACTCCATTGGATTTGGTTCCGGCCCCGAAGCGAAAATGTATCCGACTATGTAAATGATATCATCGATGTCAACCTCCCCACTCGCATTCGCGTCACCGCAGATATATGAAAGTGACGAGACACCGAACCTCAACACCTCACAATCGTGTTCAACTCCATTGAAATACGGGATGAAGTAGATGAATATGCTGTCGGTTATCACTCCATTAAAACCATCGGGATCGTTTCCAACACCGTTGTCGCCCGGATCGTACGTGGACCACGACGAAGCACTGGTAAATGAGCCTTCCGTGTCGTATCGCAGGACTTCTCCGTGCTGTTCGCTACCATTATTGTAAGGCGCGAGGTAAATGTACCTGCCGTCGTAGACTGCGTCATGGTAACCATCGGCATCATTGCCAATGCCGTTCTTGCTGGGATCGAAACTGACCCATGAGGAAGCTGACGCAAAGTCACCTGAGGTGTCATATCGCAGCACTTCCCCATGCTGCTCTATTCCGTCGTAGTATGGAACGAAATAGACATATTGGCCGTCAAAAACCGCCCCATGATAGCCATCGGGATCAAATCCGACACCGTTCGCGCCGGGATCGTAGGCTGACCAGGAAGAAGCCGAGTTAAACGTACCCGAGGTGTTGTAACGAAGCACTTCACCATGATTGCTGGTACCATTGTGATGTGGTGCGAAGTAGATGTATTGCCCGTCGTAAACACCACCACGGTAGCCATCCGGATCTGTTCCGACTCCGTTAGCTCCGGGGTCATAAGCTTCCCATGATGACGCACTGGAAAACGAACCTTGAGTATTTAATCTCAAAAACTCACCATGTTCATTGGTCCCGTTGTGGAACGGCACGAAGTAGACATATTGGCCATCGAATACAGCACCATGGTAACCGTCAGGATCAACCCCTACTCCGTTCGATCCCGGGTCGTAGGTCGACCATGATGATGCGTTTTCGAAATCTCCGGACGTGTCATAACGAAGCACCTCGCCGTTTAGACCAGCACCGTTGTTGAATGGTACGAAATACACGTACTGACCATCAAACACAGCTCCGTGAAAGCCTTTCGGTCTTGTTCCCACGCCTGACGAACTTGGATCAAAGGAAGACCACGAGGAAACACTGTCGAACTCGGACTGCGTGTCATATCGCAGGACTTCACCATGCTGTTCTTCAAGGCGAAGGAAGGGTACAAAGTAGATATATCTTCCATCAAATGCTGCGCCGTGGAATCCCACCGGATTCGTACCGACACCGTTCTCAGCGGCATTAAACGTTGTCCATGAGGAAGCAGTTGAAAAGTCATCTGCGCTGATTTCTGAGATCGCCAGTAATGATGCAATAGCTATTGCCAGAGTCAGAAAGAATCTGAAGGGCATCGGTATCTCCTCTCATCCAGCTGCCGCTCTCAACGGGCGGACAAAACGCCTGTCGTTATGCACTGGTAACACTTGATGCCGTTTGGGCGTTTCGCTTGAACGATCTTCAAGTATAATTGCCCGTATGTTCTGTTTCGGCAAAAGGTTTACGAAAATGACACACGATATAACAATACTCGATGTGTTCCGTAACCGCCAGATACATTTTCCAGCCCCAGGCGCGAAAAAAGTGCTCGTGTGACAGGATCTATGGTGCATCCCGCGACTTAACACATTGACACATTGTCGGATACGAGTATATTGTAAGGCAGAGATCTTCTTGAAGTATGATTTAGTTTGATTTAACAAATGTTGTCTCGCTCTGAGCGATTGGGTGTCGCATGAAGGCTGTCCCGAGGCATCTGACGTTTCGCAGAGTGCAATATTGGAGAAAGGTGATAGCCATGTTACGCACAAGTCCATTTCGATTGATAGCTGTCCTAATAGTCGTCATGCTCTCAACTCTTGCGGTTGCCAATGGCGACACGGGTCTCATGTCCAACACTTCATTGCAGTCACGAGAGATCGCCGTGCAACAAATCGGTATAACTGTCGATCTCAAGTCCTCTGAGTTCTCTTTCTCCCCGGAGAAAGGTACGAGGGGTGTTTCGATGCTGCATCCTGCACTTGGCGATAACGGTGCGATGGATTTGATACGTCTTTACGAACTCTATGATGGCGTTGCACCTTTAAGCCTTGTGAACATCAATGGCTCTGATGACGACGGCGCTAACTGGACATCATGCTGCTGGTACGATCTGGCAGGAGCGACCTATCCTTCAGTGGATTATTGGGGGACGGGTACCCGATTCATCGGGACATTCATGCCACCTTCAGGCTTTCTTGATGGGGGAGCATTCTTTCTTCTCGACTATCCCGACCCGATGGACCCGTACACATGGGATGTCATGTGGGCTCCTTACAATGTTGCGGGGTGGTATGACATGCGCATGGTCGACCTTGCGATAGATGACGGAATGGAGTCATGGAACTGGGGATTCCAGAGCGCCGTCATGAGCCGAACGTACCTCGGTGAGACTGATCTGTACGATGCTCCTCTCATTATGTATCCGATTAATTCCAGCGGAACAACTACGGGGAATTTCATCGGCGGGATGGACAGTTGCAAGACGACGTCTGCTGACATAGACCCGGTCACCGCCAAGGCATACGCGGTTTATGACAGGTACAACGTCGATACGGATCAGTTCGAGCTGTTCCTGAGGCGTGATTTCTTTGGGGACTGGTCTGCAGGTACAGATCTTGCCGTCTATGCATTCTCCGACACGAATCAACACATCCGATATCCGATGGTGGAAAGTTACGGCGGTAATCTACTGGTGGTAGCCGCAGTTTACCATGATAGCGTGCCACAGGATATGGATGTTGTCTGCTGGCGAACGGGTGGGGGAGATGTCGACAGCCTGATGGACCTCGCATGGATCGCCGGGACTTCTGCAAAAGAATCCTATCCTGATTTTGCTCACGTAACGAGCGAGACGTTTGTTGTCACTTATGTTTCGGAAGACGAACTACATGCCTCGTATACCGCAGATGCCGGGATCACATGGTCCGCACCCGTTGTCGTGAGTCAGCCGGGAGAGCTTGTCGTGGGTGAATACAGATCCGCCGACATCGGGGATGGCGGGCTGAAAGTCATGTACGAATACGAGCTGGTCGGAGATGACAATGTGTATCTCGGCTTGGCGAATCTTGCCGGGCTTGACACGGATGGAGACGGCATTGGCCTCTACGATGACAACTGTCCCGGGACACCCAACAGCTCCCAGACAAACAGCGATGGCGATCAGTATGGGGATGCATGCGACAACTGCCCGACCATCACGAATCCTCTTCAGACAGATTCGGATTCCGATGGCATCGGGGACACCTGCGATGTGTGTCCTGATGACCCGCTAAACGACTCTGACTCTGACGGCGTCTGCGGTAGTGTTGACAACTGCCCCGATGACTTCAACCCCGGTCAGGAAGACAATGATGTCGACGGAATCGGAAACGTGTGTGACAACTGCATCAATACTTCAAATTCCGATCAGGCGGATTTCGATGAAGACGGTATCGGCGATGCCTGCGACGATTGTACCGACACGGACGGTGATGGCTTCGGCAATCCGGGATTCCCTGCGAATACTTGTCCGGAAGACAATTGCCCGTTGACGTTCAACCCTTCGCAGATTGACAGCGATTCCGATGGAGTCGGCGACGCATGCGAGTTCGCGTGCGGTGATGTTGACGGAAGCGGAGGAATTGACATCGACGACATTGTGTTCTTGATCAACTACATCTTCAGTGGCGGCCCACCTCCCGAGAATCCTGTGGCGGCTGATGTCGACTGCAGTGGAGGAATAGACATTGATGATGTTGTTTACATGATCAATTACATTTTTGCCGGTGGCGACGCACCATGTGCGGCATGCCCATAGGTAGTTGGCTCCCGACGGTTAATATGGTTGACAGCACAATCCACCAGCACTAACTTCTTGCTATTCGAGAGCATGAAACGTATTCCAACACGATGGCACGGAATACCATCGGGAAAGTGGAAAGGAATGTCATGAATGTGAAGAGAGCCATCCTGCTGATAGTGTTCGTATGCTGCTTCTTAGTCGGGCTGTCATCCTCCGTTATTGCACAGGATAACAAGGCGCGGATCGAAGTGGGGAAGATCGAAGCCAAGGACTGCAGCCAGGGACAAGCTGATGAAATTGGCGAGATGCTTGCTGAAACGCTCGAGAACAGCGGCAAGTACATTCTCGGAGCCACAGCGGACTTCACAGTAGAGGGAAAGGTTAAAAGCTTCAAACCGGAAGTCAAAGAAGGCGGCGCATTTGGAGCGCTCAAGAAAAAAGCACTCGGGTCCGCTGGTGCGAAGTCAAAGACAGCGGAAATCGAAATCGAATTCAAGGTCAAGAACGCGAGTGCCGGAAAAGAAATAGACAAGTTCAAGGTGAAAGGCAAATCAAGCGACTGGTCTCTCAATGCGACTAACGCTGCGTGGTCATCCGGGATTGGCCTCAAAGGGAGTCTGAAAGACTTCTCCGGTGAACCGATGGAGGACGCAATCAAGGAGCTTCTGGCGAAAACCGCCGGCAAGATAAACGATGCTATCCCATCCGACTTCTTTAAGTACTCCGGTGACGAACAGGTCGCACAGGCTCAGGAAGCGGGAGGCCCCTCAGCTTCAACCGGCTCATCGAAAGAAACGGCATCCGGGTCAGCGGGGGCGGCTGCAGAGGATATGACGCTTTATAAGAAGTATGACTTTGTCCCCGGCGACAAGGTGATTTTCTACGATGACATGAAGGGCGAGGAGGAAGCCGAATTCCCGTTGCGCTGGAATCTCAAGAGGGGAGTTTTCGAAGTCGTGCGGCTGGGAAAAGAATACTGGATCATGTGTACTGACAATGGCACTATTAGACCTAAGTTGGCTGACGCTCCTCTGCCTGACAAGTACACGGTCGAGCTCGACTTCTATGTCAATAAGGATAAGAAGAACGTCGGTTCTATAACTATCATCTGGCTTGATAGCAAGGGTAAGAATATTGGCGAATACCAATTCGGCGGTGGTACTGGTACGAGCCTGACTCTGCTGGGGCATCGCTATGCAGATCAATACCTACCTGAATACCTCAACAAAGGTGTCCACACGATGCGAATCATGGCCACATCGCGTTCAATGAAGTGCTTCCTGAATGAAATTCGCACTGCGAATGTCCCCAAGGTAGAAGGATTTAACCCGGTGGGATTTGAAGTCTACATCTCTCCGTATAACGACCCGACCAATCCTTCCCTTATTCGCGGCTTCAGGTTTGCCGAAGGCGGAAAGAGCATGCGCGAGCAGCTTGATGAGACCGGGAAAATCGTAACTCACGGTATCCTGTTCGATTCAGGCTCGCATACTATAAAAGGTACTTCGTACAAAACGCTGAAGAATATCGGTACACTCCTCACGGATGATCCCGAGCTTCGCCTCTCGATCGAAGGACATACGGACAGCGATGGGGCGGACGACTATAACATGTCCCTGTCAGAGAGAAGAGCCGCGTCTGTCCGAGACTACCTCATTGCGCAGTACGGTATTGCCGCGGATAGACTCGAATCCAAGGGGTGGGGAGAGACCAAGCCTCTGGATACCAACGACTCTGCAGAAGGAAAAGCGAACAATCGTCGGGTAGAACTCGTCAAGCTCTGAGCATGATCTACTGAAGGGACTGACATCGTGGATTACATTCTTGGGTTGTTCACAGCTCTCTGCGGTGCGCTCGTTTTCTATGCGGGCTTTCACAAAATGCATCAGTTCAGGGTTATCAAGAATACTCCGCGATCCAAGGTCCGGTCGCTGGCTATTGGCCTGGTTGAAATTCACGGTTCAGTACGGGCCGACGAGTGCCTGATAGCCCCATTTTCCGGTAATGAGTGCGTTTTCTACCGTTATCGTGTAGAGGAGTACAGGCGATCCACGACCACGTCGAAAGGTAAGACACGAACGACGCACAAGTGGGTAACCATAGCGTACGGAGAGCAAAAGATTCCGTTCTTCGCCGAGGATGAGACGGGGAAGGTTCTTGTGAATCCTGAAGGCGCGGAGTTCGAAGTATCCGTAGATCATTCTTTCGCCCAGAAAAAGGCGGGATTGTTCGATATCAGCCGCGCTTCGAGTTCCCAATTGAAATCCGCGCTCAAGGGATACGTCGCAAGTGATGAGACTGCTATCTCTAAAGTCAAGGCGTGGAATCTCGAAAGTGTGGAAGAGAAGTCGTTCTTCTCATCAAGCAGAGTTGGAGACAGGAAATTCTATGAAAGCCTCGTTGTTCCGGATGATGTTCTTTTCGTGCTTGGTACTGCTGCCAATCAGTCCGATGCCCCGGACAACCTGATCATCAAAAAGGGCAAGAATGAGAAAATCTTCATAATCTCTGACAAGAGCGAGAAGAATGTTCTCAAGTCGATAAGGAATGGTATGATTGCGGGGTTCGTTTTTGGTAGTATATTCTTCATAGCGGGGGTTCTGTTAACATTGCATTTGGCGGGAGCATTTTAGAGGAGAAGTGTCATGGGTGCTGTTGGTATAGGAATTCTGCTGGCATTGGGCCTGTTGGTTATAGTTATCGTGGGCTATTTCATTTCGATCTACAATGGTCTGATACGCTTAAAGAACAATATCCAAAAAGCGTGGAGTAATATTGATGTCCTCTTAAAACAGAGGCACGATGAGTTAACCAAGCTTATAGACACAGTCAAAGGTTACATGAAGCACGAGGAAGGCGTCCTCTCGAAGGTTACGGAGGCGCGGACTGCGTTCCTTAATGCGCAGAATGTTGCCGAAAAAGCCCGAGCTGATAACATGATGACATCTGCGTTGAAGACGTTGTTCGCTGTCGCCGAGAATTATCCTGACCTCAAAGCGAATCAGTCGTTCATGCAGCTTCAGGGAAGGATCAGCGAAATCGAGAATCAGATCGCGGACAGGCGCGAGTTCTACAATGACTCCGTGAACATATTCAATATCAGGATAGAGCAGATTCCGCAGGTCATTATTGCGCGAATGCTCGGCTACACGCGCAAGGAAATGTTTAAGGTCGATGACGCTGATCGTGAAGATGTAAAAGTAGAGTTTTGATCGTTCGGACTTTCATAAACGGGACAGTCGTTGTGTTCAGGAGGGCTTCCTGCCCTTTGTGATATATACAAAACCTCCGCCCGCTGTCTTGTACTTTCGTGACTCGATCTGCTCCTGCAGCGTCGGCCTGAGGCGATCGCTCTCTGATAAGTACTTCTCAAGATCTTCCGGTGAGCCGCCTCCTGCCTGGAATTCCTCTTTAAGTCTTTCTCGAAGAGCCGCGTAGGTTTTCTCGTCAAGGTGGTACTTGGATATCATCTCAAGGAGGTTCTGCTGCATTTCGTTCTCGTAGGGAGGGTACAGGTATCTCACCCTGTCATTCGTCCTGATATCTATCTCTTCAAGCCCGAGTTCATTCATGACAATCGGTACTTTGTTTCCGAATGAATTGTCGCCTCTACCGAGCTTGATCCTGCCCCTGGCCGCGATCAGTTGGATCTTTCGATTCAAGAGTTCATCTTCGATACTGAGATCCGGAAGCGACCAGTGAACCTTCATGAGTGCATTGGAAAGATTGTCGGGCTCCACGCATACGACCGCTCCACCCGGTCTCACAACTCGCATCATCTCGCTCAAGGCGAGTTTTGGGTCCTGGAGATGTATAAGCACGATCTGACACATGGCTAAATCCACCGCGTTGTCCGGAAGCGGAAGAGAATACGCATCACCCAGTATGAATTCAGTCGCTCCACCGATGGCCCATTCCTTAGAGAGGTTTTGGCCGGCTTCGAGAAGACCATTGCGGATATCAACCCCGATATACATGGATTCCTGGCCGAAGAATGGCCAGAATGTGTAGCCCAAATACCCGAGACCGCACCCAACGTCGACCACAGTGGACCTCGGCTTAAATCCAATCCATTTCGCCCATAAGTCCCTTGTATCATCTCTCAACAGAAACTTTCGCTGATCGATCAGCATCTCTCTCCAGCAACCGTGAGAGAAGTCGATCTTGTCGGGTTTAGGATTCAATCAAGTTCCCCAATCGGCTTTCTTCCCTTGGCGATGTAAAGAAGATATCCGGAGCACGATGAGAATGTTCGATTCTCAAGTTGTTCCCGATACAGTTTCACTCGACTCTTGAGCATTTCATAGATGCTGTCGAAGTCGCTTCCAGTACCACCGCCGGCTATGAATTCCTCTTTGGCTGTCTTACGTGATGATTCATCATCCGAGTCCGTGAAGAATCGCTTCTTTGTCATTTCGAAGTAGTCCTGCTGATAGGCCGAGTCATAGGGAGGAAGCAAGAGCCTGACTCTGTCGTTGATGCGAGCTTCAACGTCTTTGAGACCCAAATCATTCATCATCAATGTCACCTTTGCCCCGACTGAATGATCTCCGCGCCCAAGCTTGATTCTGCCTTTGTTGCTAAGTAACAGCAACTTCATGTAACCGAGCTGGTCATCCACCGACATACGGGGGACGAACTGGAATCCGATGGAAATACCCACCGAGAGATTGTCGGGTTCGATGCAGAGCAGGAGTCCGCCCGGCTTTGCAATCCTCATCATCTCTCTGAGTGCCACTTCCGGTTCGGGGAGATGCATCAAAAGGGTCTGGCACATCACAATGTCCGATGAGTCGCTTTCGATTGGTATGCATCCTGCATTTCCACATACGAAATCGGCATTACAGCCCATCGAAGTCTGAGCAGATGCTCGCCTGGCCTCATCCAGTAGTTTCGCGGAGACATCAACACCGATATAGTTGCCGCTATTCCCGATAGCGGGGCCAAAGGCGCGTCCGAGGTATCCGAGACCGGCGCCGACGTCAACGACCGTCATTGCACTCCTCACGCCGAGCCATGATATCACACAATCCAGTGTGTCGTCACGCCACATCCTTCTGCGCTGGTCAATGAGCATTTGCCTGTAGCGTTCGGTTGACCAATCGATAGTCTCTTTCGTAGGCATATCACACCTGAGATCTTCGTCGAGAATCAACATCTGGTTTCAAAAACTGGGCTACAGTAAGGTACACAGAATGGAAAAGGCCCGCAAGTCGATTGTTCATCGCGGGATTGCTGTCAGGCCGGGCAATGTGATTCATGAAACAAATTCTGAATTCAACGGTAAAATAGTGAACCAGACACTTATAAAAGGCTTGAAAAGTTTGCTTGTAAATACTATCGTGAATCGCTGATGATGAGCGGTTTTTTATGTTTGTTAGTCGGTTGTCGACGCTTTGAGATGCCTTGGAAACCGGAACAATGAGATACATACAACGATCATGCCTGGCTTTCGTATATCTGGCTATTAGTTTATCTGCAAGTCTGTCATTTCACTCTTGTACCCCGGGCCAGCCGGAACCATCTACCGGTCTGATACCACTCGAAGCGCTCTTCGGTGATCCCGAGATGAAGAGCCCGCAGCTGTCGCCTGACGGTACGAAAATCGCATATCTCGCACCTGTTGACGGTGTAATGAACATCTTTACGGGCAGAATCGACCGTGATGACTTTGAGGCTCTTACTCACGATTCCGATCGCGGGATCAGCAGGTACTCCTGGGCTTTGGACGGAAAACATCTTCTTTTCCTCCGCGACAGCGACGGTGACGAGAAGTACCACCTCTTTAGTGTGAATAGTGAGACTGCGGAGGAGCGGGATCTCACCCCGTTCCACAATGTCACGGTGACGTTTATCACGCAGGTCAGGGGGTATCCTGATGAAGTCATTCTTGCCATGAACAAAGATGACCCCAGTTTACATGACCTTTACAGGTTGTCTCTCTCCACCGGCGAACTGGAAATTGCTCTGAAAAACCCGGGTGATTTCGTCGGCTGGGTTCTGGACAGGAGCGCGAAGATTCGGTGTGCATACGCACTGACTGACGACGGTGGTGCTGAAGTCTATGTGCGGGACTCCGAAGATGCGGATTGGCGCCTCGCATTTACGCTTGGTGCAGAAGACGCTCTTACTACGGAAGTCCTTGGGTTCGCATCGGACGGAAAAAGGCTGTATGTTAAGGACTGCCGCAATTCCAATACGCTGCATCTCATGCTCGTGAATCTGGAAGACATGTCGCAGGAGACTATAGTCGAGGACAATGATTATGATCTCGGCGGCGTGATGTTCAGTCGATCAGATCATATTCCACAGTTAGCGTGGTTCGAAAAGGATCGTCGCGAGCTAATGATCCTCGATGAGTCCGTTCAGGAAGACATCGACTCACTCACTGCATTACACGATGGAAGCATTAGAGTTCAAAGCAGGGATAATTCCGACTCGCTTTGGCTGGTGTCTTATGAATTTGACAGAAGCCCGATTGCATACTACGTTTATGACCGCAGGAGCAGGCAATCTCGCTTTCTCGGGCATGACCGGCCTTTCCTGAAAGACTTCGAACTCGCTGAAATGGAGCCGTTTTCGATCACTTCGAGGGACGGACTTACCATTCGTGGCTATGTCACATACCCGGTGGGACTTGAAAGAAGAAACTTGCCAATGGTTGTGAGGGTGCATGGGGGCCCCTATCTGCGCGATACATGGGGATTCGAGCCAGAACCCCAGTGGTTCGCGAATCGTGGATATGCATGCATGCAAGTCAATTACCGGGGATCTACCGGCTACGGAAAAGACTTCGTAAATGCCGCTAATCACGAGTGGGGCGGCAAGATGCATGATGATATCATTGATGCGGTCGATTGGGCCATACGCAAGCGAATCGCTGATCCGAATAGAATCGCCATTTACGGTTCATCATGGGGAGGATTCGCTGCACTCGTAGGAGCGGCATTCACTCCTGATGTTTTCTGCTGTGCGGTAGACGTTGTCGGCCCCGCGAATCTGTACACGTGGATAAAGACTATACCGGTGTACTGGGCATCGGCAAGAAGTGTGTGGTATTACAGGATCGGCAATCCAGAAACCGAAGAAGAACTTCTCAAATCGAGATCGCCGCTCTACAAAGCCGACCAGATCAAGATACCGATGCTGATCGTGCAGGGGGCGAACGATCCAAGAGTGCCTATATCGGAATATGCGCAAATCATTGACGCGCTCAAGAAGAACAGTGTGGACTATGAGCATGTTCTGTTCGAGAATGAAGGGCATGGCTTCCAGAGGTCAGAGAATAGACTGAAATACTACCACAAAGCAGATAGATTCCTCTCAAGATACCTTGGTGGCCGTTTCGAGTCGGGGTTGAATCCTTAGTCAACCGGTCTCCCGCGTCTTTGCTTGCCTCATTCACTGCACTTTGACTATATTGTGTACGCAATGTCAATCATAGTGCAGATCGAGTTTGTTAATCCGCTTGCAGGAGTATGATAGTCCGTGTCGGGAAAGCACATCCCTTTTGATAGCTCCAGGTTCTGCGCTGTCGACATCGGCAGCACGACAACAAAGGCTATTCTCTTTAGGAGATCCGATGGCTGGGAATACGTCTTGAAGGAAAGTCCGACCACTGTAGAGAAACCGTATGAAGACGTAAGCATTGGAGTTCTCGCAGCTTTGCGGTCTCTCGAGGAAACCACAGGAGAGAAGCTGGTCGAGAAAGACGTACCTTCCATACCGCTCATTGCGACATCAAGCGCGGGTGGTGGTCTCGCCATTGTCGTTGCCGGCCTCGTGAGAGAGGTGACGAGCAAGAGCGCTGAAAGAGTTGCACTCGGGGCCGGGGCCATTATTCAGGATGTAATAGCCCTTGATGATGGGCGGACCCCATACGCCAAGATAGAAGTACTAAGAAATCTCAGACCGGACATGCTGCTATTAGCGGGCGGGTTTGATGATGGTGCGATATACGGCCCGGTATTC
>Ga0272443_10001404_pt1 | contig 35366 bp, 28 predicted proteins | sample SSMAcet12_FD_193581 | JGI IMG/M metagenome (GOLD analysis project Ga0272443, IMG submission 193581) | Marine sediment archaeal communities from Little Sippewissett salt marsh, Falmouth, MA, United States - SSM-Acet-12 | ecosystem: Environmental > Aquatic > Marine > Wetlands > Sediment ... | reverse complement strand
CGGCGACTTGAAGATAAGGCGCGCGGATCTTGACGGCGCGCTAAAAGATTACCAGAACGCGCTCGAAATATTCCAAAATATCGACGAAAAGATGGGCGAGGCAAACACGCTACAGGCTCTCGGCGACTTGAAGATGAGGCGCGCGGATCTTGACGGCGCGCTAAAAGATTACCAGAACGCGCTCGAAATATTCCAAAATATCGACGAAAAGATGGGCGAGGCAAACACGCTAAAGGCTCTCGGCGACTTGAAGATAAGGCGCGCGGATCTTGACGGCGCGCTAAAAGATTACCAGAACGCGCTCGAAATATTCCAAAATATCGACGAAAAGATGGGCGAGGCAAACACGCTACAATCTCTTGGGAATTTGCGAGCGGCCGAAGGAAAAGCCGATGAATCTCTCGAAATGCTTCGCTCCGCTCTAAAGATTCACATCAAGATCAGAGAAATGCTAGGGATCGGCGCCGACTTGGCTTATATGGGCAGAGCCGCAAGCTCGGCAAAAAGATTCGATAGGGCCGTGCTGCTCTTTGATATGGCTCTCTCAATTCATCGCGCCATCGACGATCGCTGGGGACAAGCTCTAGACTTGAAATCCCAAGCAGAAGCCTTCATGGAGATCAAAGCACCTATGGGGGCAGTAGCAGCATGGTGGCAGACGCGTGAGATACTTCATGCGATTCACGATCCTTCGGCCAAGGAGCTGGACGCGATATTCGAGCGCCTGGAAGAGCAGATGGACGCGGAGGAATATCAAGCAATGACCGCCAACTTAGAGGCAAACGCAGAAGAGATGCGGATAGAGGCGGTTAAGACAGCGTGGGAAACCGCAAAGGACGATCCGTTGATTCAGGAGATCACAAAAGATCTCAGCATAGACCTTGATTTAGACTGAGGTGTTGTTTCCTCTCGACATCTTTTTCCCTCACCTTCCTCCCGCCAGTCGCACAGCCTCCTCCGCGCTTTTCGCCCTCACAGTCCCTTCCACGTCCCACTCACTCAGGTTAATCACGCGCCTTCCCATCTTGAGCGCGAGCGCGATCTCTGAGAGCGTTCCGTAGCGGCCGGGCATTGCGATCACGGCGTCTGCGCTCCTGACGATGATCGCATTTCTTGCGTGATTCATCCCTGTTGCGATGGCAACGTCGACGTAAGGGTTTGCGGCCTCTTTTTCTCCGGGAAGAACCCCGATGACGAGGCCGCCCGCCTCTTTGGCGCCAGAGGAGGCCGCTTCCATGACGCCGCCAAGGCCCCCAGTTATGAGAACGTGGCCATGCTCTGCGACTTTTCGTCCCACTTCTCTTGCAAGCTCGCTTGCATCTTCTTTGCACTCTCCAGCGCCGATCACCGCTACCTGCACAAGAAATCCTCCACGAAAGGATATTACGTGACTTCCAAGTGATTAAGCCTTCGTGAACGTCTTCCAGAAGCTGAGGCCCGAGATCAGAGGGATTCTGGCCCGCCAGGGAATCGATGCGCCAACGCCGCCTCAAGAGAAGGCCGTACTCAGGATACTCGCCGGAGAAAACGTCCTGCTCATAAGCGCCTATGTTACTGCGAAGTCCGTCGCCACAATTCGTTCAGTGGTATAGTGTTCAACGATACTTTTCAGACAGATCTCTAACTCGTAAGAGTTTGAGATTTGGCCTACTCACATCGTTAAACACTATTCTGGCGAAAACCGATTATCCCCATCTATCCCCATCTAATTGGTTCTCGACTATAAAATCGACAACTTCAGCAGATGTGTTAGTCAAATCAGACAAGATGGAATTGTTCAACAACGCTATTGGAGAGAACTTTCCGAAAAAACAAAACATTAATGAACTTTGAATTGCAACGTATAATCATTATCTTCGTGGGAGGTGAGATAAGTGATAGGGGGAGTTCTGGTCGCCATGATCATTGTGGGTTTAGGTTGCTGGGTCTACCTCGTCCGCTACATGAGCTCAGAGGCCTAAGACTGATTGGGCGATCTCTTTCTGAGACCGTTGGCACCTGTCAAAACGCCACTTTTCTGGAACCTGTCCTGATGGATAAGCCCGACCACTTCACTAGCTTCGTCGTTCATGTTTGGCCCCGGGCACTATCCTTTCCCTCTTTTTTGTGTCTTGTTGAGGAATTGAACAGAACTCAGACGCAAGGCAACCAATCAATCCTGGAGGCCGAAGTGCTATCGTTCTTCGTGAGCTGGACGTACTTGTCTATAGAGAATACGCCTGTTGTGTCTTCTATGCTCCTTCCAATCTCCAAGTACCTTTTATCGCCTTTCTCTCTGGAGAGCCATCCTATGTGAGACACTCCTATCACGTTGGAGTTGAAGCTGGCCTCGATGCCGCTATCTGTCGAGTTTCCTATGGTGCTGATTTTGGTCTCCTTTTCGAGGCTCTCGGCATGGCTGTACTGCTCGGTCACCACAGCACCAGCATCGTAGTTGATTACGCATAGCGAATCTTTCCACTTCTGGTCATAGGTGCCGGTCTGATAGCTAACCGGGAAGTACTCGAAGGTAGCTTCTTGAGTGTAATTTATGGAGTCATGGCATACGCTCAGCTCGAACTCGGTTCGGTCATAGAAGTTCCCGCTTCCTGAGATCCTTTCCACGATCTTCTGGCCGCTGTAACCCTCTGCGGTTTGGCCCACAAGCTCGTGACTTCTGTAACCTACCCCCTTGATCACCGATCGCTCGTAAACGTGATTTGCGGCCATCGTCAAGCCCACAAATGTGATAATTATGACGACTGCAGCTATAATGCATCGCCAATTCAAAGTGAAACCTCCCCTGCTCTTGGGTGAGATGCCATCCTGATTTAAAAACGTGTCGAAATCGGCGAAGGTTCCCTCCCACCAATTTTCCGGTGTTACGCATGGCGGCGAATGTGTCTAAGGTCCTCCCTGCGGCTTCTCACAAGGTTGGCGGAAACCATGCACGTCTGTCATGGCGGCAGGATTAACTGACCACATTTGGACTTTTAAGGAGGTTCTGAAAACAGTCGTGATCGCTGACAACACTTAACAAGGAGACTACCCCGTGAACAAAACCCCTCAAAAAGTCCCTCAAGTTGACCACGGCATCCAAGTCCCATACGAAGTGAATACAAGACAATGTGCCAATAGGCACTTGCATCACCAATATTTTTATAACCTATAGACCCCAAAATATGAGAAGGTAATCCCAAAGGGTGAAAAACACGACAGGATTGTGGGAATGCTGTGCGAAGAGGCTGGCGGTTGAGTCCTAGTGGCCCTAAATGAGGGAGAAAAGTATGGCGTTTAACAGATACCTTTCGGACAAATATTGAACTCTCATGAGTTCGATATTTTGGCCTGTTCGTATTGTCGAGCGCTAATCTTGCAGGAACCAGTTAGTCCCATTTGATTGGTTTTCTGCTATAAAACAGTCACATACTGAAATCCTTGTTACGAGTGATCTTGGAGGTGAACGATTTGCCGGAAATGGAAAAGATGGACAAAGTGGTTAAGGAGATCGGCACAGGTCCTTGCGCCCTGTGTATAACTTCGAACGTCTTAGAAGATGCCGAGAAGGTCTTGCTGGAGAAAGGATACCAATCTGCGGAGATCTACGCCACTCAGCTTACGGGCGTAGATGAGCAAAATGACCTCAGCCGAGCGCTGGAGATCTGTCAGAAAGAAGGGCTAAGCCCCGAAAACGCTGCGAAGATTATCAAGAGCCTGACGGTCATAAGATCTGGTGAATGGTGAAATTCCTGCCGCCCGGGCGGTCAGGAATCCCCTTTTATTTTCTTCCATTAATCTCCCATTTTCTCCTCGGCGCGCCACAATCCCTTATCCCTCAAACACCTTTTGTCTCACGTACCATCTCAAGATCCTGTTGTTTTCCATCTGATTGTTTTGTCTCTGCTCTGGTGAAGGCACAATCTCCAGTTACAATTGGGTTTTTGAATGCGATGTTTAACGATGAACCCTTTTCAAAAATAGTTATAGTCAAGAGCCGATCAGATGAGATTATGGCGCCATAAATAATATCTACTAGTAATCTGCATACCAGTCCCCAATAACGTGGGTATTTGCCGTAAAGGAGGGAAAACGTGAACCTCAAACGATTATCGCTATTAACAATAATGTTATGCTTCGCCACGGCGCTCGCATCTGCGGGGCTGCCACCAATCAACATTGAAGAGGATGTAGATGCATCTTCAGGAGGATGCGCCGACGGGAGCGTCATGGTCGAAGAGACCACTTTAATCGAGGAGACCGAAGAGACAAGCGCTGAAGAGACGGTCATCGAAGAAATCAATATTGTTGATGTAGAAATTGAACTGATCAAAGTTGAAGAGACCACCAGCGAAGATAACGTCAGCGAAAAGATTGCCGATGAGCTGACGAGCGAGGAAAAAATCGCGATGGAAGAAAAAGTCGAGCCTTTCAGCCTCGCTGCCTCAGGTGGCAAATGGACCCAAGACGATGAGATGGGCGTTGCCGTCACCAAAGAGATTATGCCCAACGAGAACGGAACTTGCCCTGACGTGAAGCTAACCGTCCAGATGCCTCACTACGAGTACGGCATGTCAGTGATCCTTGCAATCGACACTTCAGGCAGCATGCGGCAGATCTGCTCAGCCGACTCTTCTGAAGGCGACTGGATCAACGAATCTGTGGCAGCACTTCTGGGAGAAGATTTCTTCAGAGAGAATGAAACGAAGCTTGCAATCGTAAGTTGGGACTCGGACGTCGATTTCTCAACAGATATGTTCTCTTTGGTAGAAAACGGAGCCGAAGCTTCCGAGAGTCTTGAAAACCTTGAATCCCTTGAAACAGAGACCACAATCTATGATGTCGGACTTCGAGAGGCTGTGCATGTCCTGAAGAAGAACCCGCCAAAGGATCCTGCCAACACCAAGGAGATCATAATATTCGTCACAGGGCTGAGCGAGTTCAACCCGGGAGCGAGGCTGGATGACACGATATTTGAGGCCGCAAAGAGCGGATACGAGGTATACTCCATCGGCCTTGGAATCAACCCCACCTCCGGCCCGATGCAGTACAGCACCCTAGAACAGATGGCAAACGAAACTGGCGGTGTGTTCTACTCGACCGAAGAGGAGTCACTTGCCGGACTGAGCGAGATCGTCGCCGCAATCTACAATGAGATCGATGGAAGGCCCATAGCCACCGAGATGGTCTTGACTGATACGCTTTTTTCAGTCCTAGAAGTCGAGGAGACTGCGCCTTTCGCCGAAACTTCGGAAAACTCCGACAAAACGACCTCTTTGAGATGGGACGTTGGAGGTATGAAGAAAGACGAGACGAAAACTTTCGTTGCTCACACGACTCTTCAGATAAAAATCTCAGCAGACCCTGAAGAATCGGTCAGCGTATCAGATGAGAGCGATCCAGAATCTGCACTCACCTACAAGTGGCACACCGGAGAGGAGAGACTCATAGAAGTTCCCACCGGCGAGATTCATATAACGTGCCAAGACCAAGAATGATCAAGTTAGACAGACAAGTGACTTCGTCGTCTGGACACGGACAGTACAGAGAACTGCAGATCAACAGACAAAACAGAGGGCGCAAAAGGGAGCAAAGTGCACTTTGGTTGGACGACCTGAACGACCGATCCGGCCAAAGGCCCCCTCTCAATTCTTCCTAAATGTTTTAACTTCTCCATTCCTGGCGTTTTCTCACTCCGAGGCCACTCTCATGGCCTCTTCTTTTTGCGCTAGCAATACGTTCTCGTCCATTGCCTGGCGGGCTGTCTCGTCTTTCCACCAGGCCCATTTCTTCGTGCCCAAACTTTCAGATGCTTCATAGATATCTTCGAACGCCAGATCATACTCTGTGTATTCAGGATTGAGCGGCAACATGGTGCGCATTCCCACTTCGCCATAAGAAGGATCCACCTCGATGACCTCGCCTTTCTGATTCTTCACCAGAAGCCAGACGTGGTTCTTTCCTTTCTCGGCAAAGTTCTCTGAATAGGCGAAGGAGACGTCAAACCCGTGAGATCTGAAGTACCACTCATAAAAAGCCGCCTTCTCAAATACGTCAAGATTCGCGGCGTAATCCTTTATGGAACTGCTGTATCGGATCAAGTCAACAGGGTTGTGAACGTCTGCCTTTCTCAGATCTAAGTAGTAAGGGTCTGGAATGTCAGATCTAGAAATGTCCCAACGGCCGCGATTGTCAGTCCCACCCTCAAAAGCAATCAGATACAACCCTGCAGCCACAAAGGCCAATGCCAACAAAGAATAGGTCAATTTTCTGGGCAAAAAGAATCCTCCTCAACTCGGAACCTGCTCAGGACAGGAATTTAATGTGCTCCCTTCCGAACCTACGACACCCTCCTATCGGGAGCGTCTTTCCAAAAGGTCTCCAGGGCACGAGTTGACATTCTCCCGCGCCCCTCTAAAACCTGTAGGTCCGCTTTTTTGCGCATCAGAGCTCTACATCTCCTTGATCGACCCTGCCGCAATCATCTTATCGATTTCACTTTTCACAATATCCCGAATCTCTTTTTCGGTCAGTGAAGATTCGCCATTGTTATAAGCTTGCGCCATATCAAGCTCTCTTGTGGCAGAAACTACCTTATCCCTCGTGAATATGTTCAACTCGTCCAAGAAGGCAGGCGTATTGCCCATCTCGAGCCTCGACTTGGACTTTTCCAGCTCACCTAGGAGGGTAGGCGGCTGCACTTCTTCCGATTCGAGATCGGACTTGGCCTTCGTCAGTTTTTTCTTAAACTTTTTTCGCCTCTTATTAGTCTCGGATCCGTCCAGCTCTTTGAGCATCTTGTCCAGCCAACTTTCGCCATAGAAGTAAGTTCCAAGGGCTATCTTGGTATCGTCGGGCATTCCCGCCAGGATTATGTCGTTTTCTTTCTCGTCCAGATACTTGAGACCTTTATCGACGATTCCGTAGACCCGATTCTCGAAGGTTCCCTCCTTTTTATAGGCTTCAGGATCTTCGCCGTAAGGGTTTCTCAGGAGAATCAGCATCTCGTCTGATCCGTGATCTCCTATCTTGCGGTAAACCATTATCCGCTTCTCGTTATCTGGAAGGCCCGTATGATCATGCACCGCTCTTCGCACTTTGTCCGTGTGCACAAAGCCTCTCGTAAAGACGTACGCCATATCGGCCCTTTTCGGATCGCAATCGAAGAGCTTGAGGCCGCCATCTTGACCATAGAGTGCCTTCTTTACGAGATCGCCTTCGGATCCTTCAGCCCTCTTTTGCGAGCAATAGCAGGGAACGAGAACCGGCGGCAACTTCAGCCCCTCCAAGAATACGCGCTTCATGGCAAGACTGTCTCCTTGATTCCCGACATCAGGGTAGTTTCGAAGTTCGATGAAGGGCTTCATGATATCGAATATGGCCCTGTTTATGGCAGGATAATTCTTTTCAAATGTTCTTAGCAATATCTCATTATCTACGAGAATTAGACCGTCTACACCTCGGCCGACCCTCTTGGTCAAGAGGTCGTACATCGCGATTACGGCACCAAGATCCCTTTGCCCTTCATGGGTGCCGCGATCGTCTGTTCCTTTCTCTGTGAGAACTCCCAAAACGAAGGCAGGAAAGTTGGGCTGCTCGGATCGAACGTAGCTTGTAACCGGGTTGATAAAGCCAGTCCCTGTGCCGCCTCCAAGAGAAGCTATGAAGAGGATGCTGTCGCACAGCTTCAGGCCTTGGGCAGAGCCGTTGTTGTTGGATCCATTGGTGCCGTTATTCGTCTTCTTGGGAACTAACGAAGAAAGTCCCTCCAACATCTTCAAAGGATTCTTCGCTCTGACCTTCGATTGTGCCCCTTCGCTTTTTTCGGAGCTGGATGGCAGGGTTTCGACTTCGCCGATTTTGGATGCCTCATCCCCTCTGGTCATCCCCTCTGGTTCTTCTGCGAGCGATCTTTGTGCCTTCAAGGCGGAGCTTGCACCCTCTTTTGCATCGTTGGATACCAAAGACAGGATCGTATAAGGACGTATGCCCCTCTTCCATATGTAAGCTTGAATCGGGTTATCTTCGCCCTGGTACTCGTCTCTTGCAATGTCTTTGAGTTTCTCATCGGTCTCAAATATCTCGAAGACAGCTTTCAGGTATTCAGCCCTTCGATCAAACCCAGCCGACTTGAGATCGTATCCGTAATTATCAGCAACATAATCGAATATCTTGGAATTGTCCTTTATGACCTCAGGCGGTATGAGATAGCCTGGATAAGAGCCGTCTTCCAAGCGGCCGTAGAAATTTTCTTTCTGAGCATCCATGGTGGCAGAATCGAGCCAGACACCTTTAATCCCACAAAAAGACAGATGTTCTCCCAGGGACTTGCCCCTTATGGTCACGTCCTGATTTCGGAGAAACTCCTTCAGGACCTTCCCACCGCATCCACCTATCCCAACTACACAGGGTATCACTTCGTCACCCCCATCGCTCGAATGTAAATCGGAGACAACAATATCGCCACAGATCCAAAAAGCGTCACAAAGCCAAGTGCGCTGATGAAGGTCGTGCTGAACTCGGGCGGGTAAACGGTCGCCATATACGTTGAGCAGGTTATAGAAACCCCCAAAACTGGCACGGTGGACATGATGGCTGCCTTCAATCTTTTCGGCATCTCGTAGAAGCTGTAGACTTTCGGCAGATCCAAAGAGACGATGGCAACAGTGGTCACAAACGCGACGACTGCCGCAAAAGTCACAAGGCCAATTGGACTTTTGGCCAGAGGCGCGATCTGTAAGTAGTTGAACTCCAGAGATATGCGCGGCGTTAGGAAATAGAAGTAGGCGACGGCGATCGAAAGCAATATCCACGCAGTTAGGGCAAAGGCGTTGAAGTTCGAACCTTGCGGCGCGGAAAGCTCCTCATAGAGATCTTTCTTCGAGACATCTTTGCTCGAAAGCGCAACCATCTTCGTGTATATTCGCTCCATGTTCCGTTTGTGCAAACCCGCGCCGACTATCAGAAGTCCGAAGACCAACAACATGGCCAATAAATCCAGAGACATCATCTACCACCTCTGAAGAGCTTCCTTTCCATCAGAATACCTACAAGAAGGCTGATCAGACCTATCAGCACGAGGTTAGATATCGTCACCAAAGAGAGCATCGGATGCTCGAGCGCCTTTGGGTTTATGGCACTCTCGCCCCGTTTAAGCTCAGTCTTGTAGTCACCCTTCTGGTCTGGTACGTCGTATGTGAAATAGTAACCGAAGGTCTTGTTTCGGTCTGTGACGTCAAAAGGCTTCAAATCTTTGAACGCGAAAGTTGTGACGTTACCCCTCGTGACATGATCGGTCAAAGACTTCCCACATTGTTTTGCAGAACCGTTTTCTGTCTTCGTAAAGAGGGTCACAGTCACGTCTTCGCCTTCTGGGTTCAGGCTGCACACCTTGAGGCTGAAGCTGTAGCGGCCCCACCAATAGCAGTTCTCGTCTTCAGGGATCACGTCGTTGGGTTCGACCGTTATTGCTGCGATCTCCTTCAGTTGCGGTCCATATCCCATCTCGGACCAGGTGGTGTTCATGCTGTCGTTGCATGAGAACTTGTAGCTGAAGTTCTTGCCAGCATCCTCTTTGTCGAAGATCTCAGAGCCCTCGACGTTGAAGGAAAAGGTGCTCTCTTCTCGCTTTGCAGGAAATGTCCTGCTGATGCAAAACAATGCGTCGCCGTTTGCTGTGCAGTTTCTAGCGGTTTCGTTTTCGAGACCTTCCTTTCCGGATTTCTCAACAGAATTGTTCCTGTACACATGGAGGGTTACGTCAACGTCGTCTTGATCCTTGTCGGCCAGATCAAAGGTGTAAATTATGTACTCGTCCCATCGCGCAAGATCAGGCTCAATGTTCATTGTGGTGCTGTTGATCTTTGCCGGATTGTTGTAGACGGTCAAGACCCTTTCTCCATAGCGCCCACTTTTGGGGTTATCTCTCCGATTGGTCGAGTCCCACACGCTCACGCCGTCGGTGGCCCTGATCCTCAACTTGACATCTCCAACCCTGTCCAAATAATCGAAAGATCTGACTTCGGGAAAGAGCCTTTGGGTGTTGTTGTATTTCTGGTCGTACTCGTCCACCTGTATCTTCTGAGACGCGACTGTTCTAAACTCCTCTTCGCCAGGGTCTTGCACCTCCAGATAGAGGTGAACCACTCTTCGTATGTCTATTGGATTATGATCATCCTGTATGTAGGCCCCAATATCCAGTTCGTCACTCCGAGATATGGTATCGTTGGGGTACGAACAATAGAACCAGACTGCTGGCGGAATGTAGGTCTCCTTAGTCCAAGGTTCCTTCCAGAGCAGCTCTTTCATGCGATCAAATTCTTTTTCATCTTCCCAATCTTCTAAATAGTTTACAAATTTTTTTAATGTGAGCTTGGAGCTGCTACCACCATGTTTGTTATCACTACCATCGCCGCCTCCGCCGCCACCTGCGGGTCCTGGGACACCACCCACAATTGTCACAGAGCTCAGAAAAATCATCAGAATAAGGGTGCAAAGCCCTTTACACGCTTTCATCTTTTCCCTCCACTTCCAACTCTCTGAACTCAATATCTAGCTCGTAGAAATAATATGCAGGCAGGCTGGTCCAAGTCATAGTTTTCTGTCCGCTACTGGCAACGTAATTCTGAGGCTTCTTGACGTTTGTCCAGACGAGATTGTCTTGGGAGTACATCAGGTCTATTGTGAGGTTTTGCGTGCTGTTCACATTGGCCATGTACTTATATTTAGACCCCATCTCTCCGAAGTTTAGATTTCCGTAGATCACTTCTATCTCGGGCCCTTCGAAGACTTCGCTTTCGATGCCGTTAATCAGGAACTTGAACTCTGTCTTCTTTCCCAGGAGTTCGTCTGCTCTTTCCAAAGCTCTTGGGTCAGAGAAAGGCTTAACTGTCCAGGTGACGCGTCCTTCTGAAGGGTCATACTGCTTCCTTGCACCAACGGTCACCCAGTTGGAATTTGGTGCCTTTACCAGAAGCTCAACCCACAGATTCTCTTCTAGGCTCCAGTTCTCAAACCGAGCCGTGTAGACGAAAGGATAAAGGTCGTTTTCTTCTGCAGAGAAAGATTCAACGATTCCTCTGGTCGGCTCAACCGTTCCTTCTACACTCGGAACTTGAAGATCGGGCCCCGAATACGCCTCTGATGTGGATTTGCCGCATACGAACCTGTACTTTGCCTGTCCGTCTTTGTTGCTGCCAACCTGAACGTTGGGCCAGCAGAGAGTTTCATCGGACCCATCGTATTGAACGATTCCTCGAGATGCCCAGATCGATGAGCCGGGATCTAATATCTGAAGGGCAACGTCGCAAGAAGGAAGCGACGTGTTGATCTCGACGCAGTAAGTGTACGAGACGAAGACAGAGCCGTTTTCAGGAGTTACCATCCCGTTCTTGAACTCGACGATATCGGCTGCACTTTCTGAAGATGCTTCGACTCTCATGTACCGATCCGCAAACTTGTATCCACCATTTGGCAGACCCGTATGATTGTATTTCAGGGATATTTTGTAGGTTTTTTCTGCGTTCTTCCTCTCGAAAGGAACTTGCCACTCATAAAGAGACCTGTTATCTCCAAGATATTTTCCAAGGCTGGTGTTTTCGATCCGTTTATCAGGACCTGCCAGGTTCAACACTAGTTCGCCACTTGTCACAAGCGGATAGTTTATGGTGGCACTGATGATTTGGTTTGCCGAACCTTCCTCTGGTATGTATAACGTTCTATCGTATTCGAGGTTGAGGGTCGGCTCCCAGATGGCAGGCGCACTCTCACCATTTTGGGGAACTACCGTCATCAACCGATCGCCCAAAGTGTAAGCTTCGCCGCGGAGGACGTATGTCAAAGAGATCTTGTAGCTGTTGTGAGCGTTTGTCCAATTGAAGGGGATCGACCAATTGTACACGTAGATACCGTCGACAGATTCTCCCGCAATGGAGTTTTCGAGTCGTTTATCTGGGCCTGTCAGGTTCATCACGAGCTCGCCCCTGCCCTCTGGCGAAAACACCTTTGCCCCGATGATTTGATCTGTATCGTTCTCTTTGTCGACAAATATCAAGGGTTCGTAAACGAGATCGACGAGCTTAGGTTCGCTGAAGTCGTCTGCCTCAGTGATCACCTCCATGCTGTAATCCTCAAAGAGGTGTTCAGAGCCTTCGAGTGAGGGGTGCGCGTAACTCAAAGATATCCTGTGGTCGCCTTCGTTATCCTCGTTGAAAGGTATGTGCCATGTGTATAGGTACCTGTTGCCTCCGAGGTCGACGCCATCAGTTTTGTTGTTGAAGTTCATGTTCGGTCCGGTTATGGCCAAATTGAGATCACCCATACCTAAACAATATTCGACGGTAGCCCAGATGACCTGGTACGCCTCAGATCCTTCCGAGACGTATATGACCCTCTCAAAGTCCAAGTCCACGAGTTTTGGTATGATGCAGAGGTCCGGCCCAGGATAAGCCCTCGACACGTGATCGAAATCGCCAGACGTCACTTTGAACCTGTACTTGGCGATGTTCTGATCCATCTCTGCACACTTGTACCAGAATGGGCTTATCGACCAGTTCAGGCTGGATTCGCCAGGATGAGCTTCCTTTGCACCCCAGTCTTCCCATTCGTAACTGCATGGGTTGTAAGTTTGGAGAACGATGTCCATCTCTGCGCTCGAGTTCATCTGCACTGAGTAGTGGAAGGTATCGTTCCAGCAGCCCTCTTCGGGGCTGACGAAAGCCTCTTCGAACTCCACAGAAATAGGAAGAACCTGCATGATTCGGTCCTCGGAATCCGTGAAATTAAGGGCCCCTCCTTCGACGGAGGGGTGAATGTAGGTCAAATACAGTATGTAGTTGTTATGAGCGTGGGTTTCGTCGAAGGGCACATTCCATTCGTATAGGTATCGATCGCCGCCCAGAGGAACACCTCGTTTTGTATCTTCAAATTCCATTCCAGGACCTTTTATGGCAAGCTCAAGCTCACCCATGCCAAAGACGCATTCCACTACGGCCTGAACTTCTTGAGAGGTGTCAGATCCTTTCGAGACGTAAACCACTGGATGGTAGCCCAAGTCGGAAAGAATCGGCTCTTTCCCACTGAAAGTCGGCCCCGAATAGGCTCGCGATCCGTATTCGACGCCCTCAAATCTCGCTTTGAACCTGTACTTGGAAAAGGTCCACCCCATCTCATCGCATTCATATCCAAAGGGACTTATCGCCCAGTCGAGAGTAGACTTTCCGCAAGACGCTCTTCTTGAGCTCCAATCCACCCACTCCAGCTCGCAAGGATTGTAAGTCTGGAGGGCGACATCCATCTCTGCGCTTGAATTCACCTGAACTGAGTAGCGGAAGGTGTCGTTCCAGCATCCGTTGCGAGGATCGACAGAGGCCTCTTCGAAATCTACGTAGACAGGAAGGACCTGAACAGTTCTATCTTCGAACCTATAAGCGCCTCCTTCGACAGAAGAGTGAATATAGGTAAGGGACAACGTGTAATTGTTGTACATGTGGCTCTCGTTGAAGCGAACTTGCCACTCGTATTGGCGTTCATCCTCGCCTAACTCAGATCCTCGACTTGAATCTTCGAACTCGAAGTTTGGACCATCAATTTCCAGCACCAGATCTCCGGCACCTTTGGAATAGCAGACGATCGCCTTTATCTCCTGATCGACCATTTCACCTTCGCGGACGTAGACCGTCGGGTCGTAACTGAGCTTTAGTATTGGAACTTCTTCGACTACCGCAAAACTAACCTTGGTGCTGTTTGCGTCGTAGTTCCAGTTATCGTTCTTGTATTCGATCCATCCTTCAAAGGGCTGGATCTTGCTCAGGTTTACATCGCTTCGGTTGAGTTTTATGTCTTCTTCGTCCCACTCGAAGACTAGGTAGCCGCCCTCAATTCGGGGCTGGGATCTATCTATCTGTATGGGCTCTCTTCCTGGGTGGGTCATTACGACCTTTGCGCTGCTTCCAACGGGAATCCCGCCCACGACATTCCTTCCCAGATCATCGACGTAGGCTTTGATGCTGAAGTCGTTGTAATCGAGTTCTGGGGGGATCTGAAACAGCTCGACTGTTGGTTCGTAAGGCCCAACAGTGAAATTGTGGGGACCATCGACTATTGGATCGAGCCTGAGGTTGTTGTAGACGAGCAAGAAGCTGAAGTTTCCGCCCTCCTGATAGGGGGACAGATCCTCGGTGACCGTGCACGTGTAGACGTTGCCCGCCCCTTTGCATGAAACATCTTTCGTCTTCCAGCTCCTTTCTTCATCGCTTCCAAAGGGTCCTGATATTTCCAGATGACAAGAAGGTGTGAGTCCTTCCATGTCTTTAAAGCTGGCAGAAACCGACAGGCTTTGAACGAAATATGGCGAATCATCGTATTGTATAATAGGGGCTGGGTTTTCCACCGTAGGTCCCCTTCGCATCACCCTTGCAACTTCAGATCCGGATTTGTACACGATAAACTCGAAAGTGGCGTTGCTCGTGTTGGCAATTCCAAAATCTCTCTCGAAGTTGTAGGGCCCGAAGACGAAGGGATCACTCAGCTTCGCCCCCATCTCGTCGCTGCTGAGGCGGCGCTCCAGGGAGGCCTCTTCTTGGACCAGATTTCCTTCGTTGTAGATCTTGAGCTTCACCTTGAACTTTCCAGACACATCTGTGTTGTCTCCAGCAATCTCAATCTGAGAAGAATACGTGAAGTCGACGTATCCGTAATCTGGAGAAACTGTTGCATTTCGGGCCTCATAAGTGGTCTGAGCGAAAGAGGGTGAAATCAGCAACAATACAAACAAGATCGCCATGGAGATCAAGGACGTAAAACTGCCCCTTCCTCCTTTGTTTCGCGGGTTGCCTATCCGTTCTGCACTCATTTTTTTTGTCCCCATTGCCACAGGCGGCATTGCCACCAGTAGGCGATAACTTCGATACTCTATTAAACGTTTTGGTTGATAGTTTGTCGATTTCACTTTAAACGCTTCTGCTTTATATACATTCATTTCAGAATGTTAGGATAGGATCTCATTCAGTTGGCAAAGCATGATGCAACAGCAAGAGAGCTCAGATGCATCAACGCACGTGATTTTATATAATCGTTTTTGATCAAGATAGACTCGAAAAATTGTATATAAACCACGCGCAAGATACTCCTGTTGAAATTAATATATTACTAAAAAATTAATACCGGAGAGAGCTTAGGACTTACGCAGTTGAACAGAAAAACAGTAGCATGAAGCACCAAACTGTCGAAAGCATGATATTCTTGACCGGCTCTCATGTGCTCGGTTTTAATTATCAAGTGCGTAACTCCTATAGCTTTTATGCAGATTTCACGACGACCGCTAGCCAGATGCCCACGACTTCAGTCGTGGGAGGTATCCTTTCTTCTGGAAGAAGAAAGATTCTCCCACCAAAGGTGGGAGGAATGCGTCCGTCTAAGCGCATATTCCCCGCCCTTTGAACAATACAGCATTTAAGGCTGAATGATCTTTCGTGGTATAATGGCGGACCGGGTGCTGACAGTCCGATGCAAACTCAAGCCATCTGACATACAGGCAAAATCAATCGGAGACACTCTGATAGCTTTTGCTGACGCATGTACCTGGATCAATCAGAACATCGATCCAAAGATCAAGGGCAAAATCCGGATTCAGCACATGGTCTACCGTGATGTGAGAGACAAGTTCGGGTTATCTGCAAACTTGGCTATCCGAGCGATAAATCGGGTAGCATCCAACCGCAAGACCGCTGGCAAGAACGGGATTAAAGAATTTAAACCCACCAGTGTCGACTACGATCAACGTATTTTCCAGTATCGTGAAGCCGATGAACAAGCGGGCTTGACACTTTTAAGTGGTAGAGTGTGAATTCCGCTTGACATCGGAAACTATCAGAGAAACCTGCTACAAGGGCAAAATCCCACATCAGCAACATTGGTAAAAAAAGGATCTGGCTACTATATCGATATTCAGGTCAAGTCCGAAGCACCAGACGCAATTGAACCTGACAGGGTGATAGGAGTTGATTTGGGTATAACAGATCTTGCGGTAACGTCGGAAGGGGATACGTATTCAGGATCAGAAGTTAAGAGAGTAAGAAACCATTACGCCCAACTGCAAACCGATCTCCAAAGGAAAGCTTCGAAGGGCACGCGAAGTTCTCGGCGAAGGTGTCGAGAGCTTCTGAAACGGCTGTCGGGAAAGGAACATCGGTTTCAGAAATGGGTTAACCATGTGATCAGCAAAAGTATGGTTCAAAGAGCCAAAGAGACAAAGTCTGCAATAGCGTTGGAAGACTTGTCTGGGATCAGACAGACTTCTAACCGTCGAATAAAATCGCTCCATACGTGGGCGTTCTACCAACTGCGTCAGTTTGTAGAATACAAAGCGCTCGCAGCTGGTGTTCCTGTGATTCTGGCGGAGCCTGCGTACACCAGCAAGACCTGCCATCAGTGCCACCACATCGGAGATCGGAAAGGCAAGGAGTTCTCGTATCCCATATGTGGTTGGAGCGGTGATGCAGACTTCAACGGTGCAAAGAACATTGCTGATCTTGGGGCGGTTGTAAACCAGCCCGGAGGTCCGGGACTGTTCTGCTTAATCGAGGCAGAAAAAGTTCCAGGGCTACAGAAAGCCCCCCCTCTTTAGAGGGGGGTAGTTTACAGAAGATTCTCAATGCTTTGATACTACTTGGGTTCGATAAGGGTAAATATAAGGAAAAACATTTAATCAATGAATTGGATGACCACATGCTGAACATAAGTATGAGAAAGATCGACCGCGTGGTGAAGAGATTTGTCGAGGACGGTCTCGAAGTTGCCCTAAGCGGGATAAAAGGGAACCGCACCGATGCTAAAAAAGCGGACGATGAGGCAGTGTGCCACGGGTAAACGTGTTATACTTGTGAACCCTAATGGCATATCTCAAATATGCTCTGGCTGCGGTCAGATTGTTCAGAAAGACTTATCCGAGAGTACATAAATGGGCACATTCGAATTATCGAGTGATATCACTGGGTTTGAACACCAGAACGGTGATCATTCTATAGGTCAAACAGTCCATGCATGCAGATTTTGGAATCTCAGGAGGAATCGCCAGATTTCAAAAATCCCCAAAATCACTTGATTTCTAGATGGTGCCCATAAATGTTCTTTCTGTGGGTTACAGCGACTACAGTCTGTGCGCCAAAACGCTAAAGGCCCATCACTTCTGTGATGGGATAGTCACTTAAACGTGCAATCCAACCAATCCCAGAACGAGCCAGAAAAACGAGAAATATGCCTGCGAAGATTGCCGAGAAAACAATTCAAACTGAATTTGACGAGGATTTGCCATGAAGTTGCCCCTTTCAATCTGGTTCGCGGTCATCCTGATGCTTTTCGCCCCAGTTCAGGCACAGGAGATCGTGGACATATACTCAGACCTTCAATCTTGCGATGTGACCGTAGAAGGCAATGCAGAAGGTTGTCACTTAGAGCTGGACCTATTCTCTCCGAGGGGTGTGATCCAGTCAGAAAGCCTCGACCTCGACGGTCCCGGAACCTGGATACTCGAGTGGAACATACCCAACGCAGAAGAAGGATCCTACAGAATCTGCGCCGCTTTGAGCAAAGACGGTGAAGCTCTATCTCAAAGATGCTTCGACTTCTATTACGGCGGGCGCGTCAACATAAGGTTCGACGTTAGGGACTTTCACGCAGACCAGAAAGGGATGCATCTTTTGGTCTATTCGGCTGATCTTGCCGTCGTGGACATCTACTACATGCTCATAAAAGACGGAAAAGCTCTTTACGTTTCGAAAGAGGCCGCCGTGCCCATATCTGGCAACGTCTTATCCCCTTCTGAGTTCAGCTGGGTGTGGAAACAGCTCCTGGAAAACAACCAGGATTACTCAGGCCGGGTCAAGATCGTCGAGAAGAAGAACGGCCAGACCCGAGCTTTCATGAATTCCTTTGCGGCCAAAGATGATGCCGAGATCACCGACACGTATGAGGACGAGACCGGCGCCAGCGCTACTGTGATGGGCGAGTCCCGGGTTCCCTTCGCAGGAGCCCTCAAGTTCGATCTATACCAAGATGGCGAGTTCATAACCTCGGTGGAAGAGAAGACCCCTGTCCTTCTCGCAGACGATGACGAAACCGTTGAGATATCGTGGGATGAAACCCTCGATCCCGGAATATACGAGCTCAGGATCTCGCTTCTAGGAAATGATGGCGATATGATCGACTTTGTCGAGAGCATAATTGAGGCCGAACCGAGGCCTGAAGCTTTCGTCGTTGAGCCTCAAGAAGAAGACGAAGATAGCACTCCTACCTACGGTCTTGTCGTGGGTGTTCTCGTCCTGATCGTCCTCGCTTTTGTTTCGTACAAAATCGTCAAAGGTCGCAAGAGCTAAATCACAAATATGGCATCGCGAAATCTCCGATCTCTGCGAACAGAAACCGGTGAAACAATGAAAACTTTCCATCACCTTTGGAGGTGTGATCTCTGTTTGAGCTGACCGTGGCGATGAAACATGTCAGGACCAGGAAGAGACAGACCCTCCTCGCCGTGGGTGCTGTGGGGCTTGCGGTGGCCATAACCGTCCTCACCAGGTCGGTAACAAACGGCAACATAGAAACAATATTCGGTATGTTCTTCGAGCTTGCTCCCCACGTTTTGGTGACGCCAAAAGAGGGTGAAGATTACATATACCTTTACAAAACGCTTATAGAGAACATATGGGCCATCTCTGGCGTGATCGCGGTCTCACCAAGCTTGAGCACTACCGCCATTCTCTCTTACGAAGATAATGTAGAAGATATATCCCTAGAAGGCGCCATCCCTTCAGAGTTGGACAAGGTCACAAGAATTGGCGAAAAGTACATGATCGCTGGAAGCTTGTACGATATCCAGAATGGTAGGAGGATAGTCCTGGGATCGCGGGTGGCTAACGATCTCGAAGTGAAGCTGGGCGAAGACGTGGAGATGAGTTTTCCGGATGCAAAGACACTAAACCTTGTGGTTGCGGGAATATTCAACACGGGAATAGAAGAGTGGGACGAATCTGCCTTCGTCTCCCTCGATACGGCAAGGGAGTTTCTCGGCGAAAGCGATGCGATAACCTACGTCAACATACATTTAGAAGATCCTTATGAAGCAGATGAGGTGGCAGCTCAGATATCAGCTTTGGGATATGAGGCAGAAAGCTGGCGATCCCTCTTTCCCGAGTTTGAAGAGACTGTGAAGATCGAGACGTTGTCCAACAACTTGATCATGATCCTGATTATAATCATCGCCGCCTTTGGGATTGCCAACGTCATGAACATGATGGTCCTGGAAAAGACCAAAGAGATAGGGATGTTGATGGCTATGGGGACGAATCCGTCTCACATCAGAATGATATTTCTCTTCGAGAGCGGTATCTTGGGACTCATGGGCGGCATCTTCGGAAGTGTCCTTGGCTATTTGGTCTCGGCTTACCTTCACAGCCTCCAGATAGCCATTGACGTTGCAACGATGCCTCAGCCCTTCATCCTCAAGTTCTTGGTTGATCCTTGGGATCTCATATTGTTCCCGCTCCTCGCCCTGGCCTTGAGCATGATTGCAGGGGTGTATCCCGCACATAAGGCATCGCAACTGGATCCAGTAGTAGCTCTGAGGGGTTAGAGATGTTCGAGTGGACCGTGGCCAGAAGACACATATTGGGAAACCCGAGAATGGTCCTTTTCACGGTGCTTTCTGTGGCTTTGGCGGTGGCCGTAATCGTGGTCCTGATAGGTCTTACCGACGGGTTCAGGGAAAACCTCATCGATAATACCGTCGAGAACAATCCTCATCTCACAATCGACCCGAAGGAGGACGAAGATTACATTCGCTTGTACAGGACCCTTTCGAATACGGTCTTCCAGTACCCCGAAGTCGAGGCAGTCTCGCCTAGGCTCGTGGGAAAGGCCGCCGCTAAATACAAAGATAACGTCGAAGGTGTCTTATTCATCGGGGCAGACCCTCTCCAAGAAGACAGGCTCTTGAGGGTTCAAGATGACCTCGTATGGGGCGACTATTACGATCTCCGGTTCAAGAAATATGCCGCAGTGGTTGGATCTGATCTTGCAGAGGACTTGGAACTGAAGCGCGACGACGACTTTCGGCTCGTCCGCCAGAACGTATCGATACAGGTGAAGGCGATAGGGATAATCGATACCGGGACTGGTCTTGACCAGAGTCTGGTCTACCTTCCTCTTGAGACGGCTCAAGACCTTTTGGGTGAAGGGAATGTCGTATCCGAAGTTGCGGTTCGCCTTTCTGATATTTATGCGGCCCCCGAAATCGCCGCAGATCTGAACATGAAGACCAGTTACAAGGCAGAAAGCTGGCAAGACCTGAACCGCGACATCTTAGAGCAGCTGGAGACCCAGGGAGTTTACTCTTACATATTCTATCTTTTGATCTTCATCATATCCGGGTTTGGGATCGCCAACACCATGATAATGATAATAAGTCGCAGGACCAAGGAGATCGGAATAATGATGGCAATGGGCTCAAGCCGGCTCTCGATCATGAAGATATTCGTATTTGAGAGCGCGATACTCGGACCGCCTTCTGCTCTTTTGGGCGGAGGCCTGGCTTGCATAGCTTCGAGGCTCATAGGGTCGATCGAGGTCCCTGAAGAGGTTTACGGTACCTCCAGCATGTCAGTGATCTTGGACCTTGAAACTTTCATATACGTCTCCATCTTTGCGCTTGTGGTCAACTTCCTGGCAGGGATTTATCCTGCCTACAAGGCGTCAAGGTTGGATCCTGTAGAGGCAATAGCCACCGAATAAACCTTGGTGAGATCTTTGTTCAATTTATAGTGTTTAACGATACCTTTCGGAAATCTCCGACTCGTAAGAGTTTGTGATTTGGACTATTTGTATCGTTAAGCACTAATCTCGCGAGAACTGATCCGTCTCATCTAATTGGTTCTCGACCATATCCCTGCGTTCGAGCTCGACCTTGCGGAGGCGATTAAGTAGTGAGTAAAATTATCGATATTAAAAAGTTGAGGAAGGTCTATGGCGATGGGGTGGAGCTTGTGGCCCTGAACGACGTGGACCTGACCATCGAGGAAGGTGAGGTTCTCTCAATTGTGGGTCCAAGTGGTAGCGGTAAGTCCACCCTGCTGAACATGATCGGACTCTTGGATACTCCTACCAGTGGGGAGATCTGGTTGAAGGGACAAAACATCTCCAAAGCCACCCCCAATGAGCGGTCCAGGCTCAGGAACAAGGAGCTTGGTTTCATCTTTCAGTATCATCATCTTCTCCCAGAGTTTAGCGCTGTCGAGAACGTGATGATGCCCTTGCTCATTACAGGGGTGAATAGGAATGAAGCACTGGAAAGGGCCGCTGGGCTTTTAGAGCAGGTGGGCCTCGGCGATCGGCTGAATAACAGGCCGACGCAGCTTAGCGGAGGTCAGAACCAACGTGTGGCCGTGGCAAGGGCTCTTGCGAACCATCCCTCCATAGTCATTGGAGATGAACCCACCGGAAACTTGGACACCAAGAGCTCAGACATGATCTACGACCTTTTGAGAAAGCTCAACCGAGAGATGAACCAGACCTTCATTCTGGTCACACACGATATGAACATGGCCGAAAAGACCGATCGAATTTTGAGACTTGTTGACGGAAAGATCGTCTGTGAGATGATTAGAGAAGGCGACGGGTTCGTGACTCACAATCTTTGTGAGTTGGAAGGGAATTGAGTTTTGTCTCCTCATCTTCGAAACCCTGAGATGATCTAACTTTCGGCAAGGTCCCCGCCCTAAACACGGTGTTTTTATTGGGGCCGGTCAGACATGCCACAGCCGGCGCTGCCACAACAGGCAACCGGAAAGAATCGACATATCTTCAGTTCTTTCTGTGGATGGTGTGGCGATGCAGACTTCAACGGGGTCAAGAAAGGTCCGGGTCCATTCTGCCCGACCAAAACAGAATAAAATCCGGGGCTAGCTGAAAGCTCGTCCCTTTTAAGTGACTGGCGGCTTACATAGGCTTTACCACCAGGGCGCCCTGGGGTACTCCCACCTTCATTGACACGGGCTCGCACTTTGCCCTCATCACGTAGATCAGCCGACCCTTTAACCGGTCGTCAAACTCGGTTATCGTCTCGAAGTTGCCCATGCCCTTAGCCAAGACTAGCCAACTTTCGTCCCAGAGCAGATCCAAAAATTCGGGCTGGGCCATCTCAAGAGACAGTCCCACTACTGGACCTGTGGGCTCGATCTCTTTATCGGTCATCTCACTCAACTCTTCGAAGGTTACGTCGTTCAGGATGGGATCTGTCTTTGGAGCTATTATCACTCTCTTTCCCATCTCCTCCAGCTTCTCGATGACGAATAGGTCGAAGACCACCTCTCCAGCGTTGTCGGTCAGGTAAAGGATCTTGTCGAACCGATCGAGATATCGGTCTGCTTCTTCCAGGTTGCCGCCAAGGGTCTCGTTCAGAGTTTCCAAGAAGGCTTGGTCAAAAGACGATACATCGAAGTCGTGCCCTTTCACGCCCCATTCCATCGAGTTGGCCGCGGCAGCGATCCTGATCAGTGCTTCAAGCTTGTCTTCGGACTCTTCGTAGAACTCTATTGCAAGGGGCAAAAGATCATGGGCGAGCCGATCGCTCTCGGCCTTCAGCTCTTTGTAGGGATCAGGATTGCCGCTTCGCCTCTTTACGATCCTTTCCCTTTCGGTGCCCACAACAGAAGGGACGTCCCCTTTATGAGCGGCCATGAAGTCAAGAAGCTCTTCCATGGCCTCTTTTTTCGGGCCGTCCTTGGAAAAGAGCATGTCACACTCGAACTTGGCTCGATCCATTATGCAGCTGTAACAGTTGGAGGCCATTTTCATTCTGGCATCCTCCCTGAAAGGACTGATATCACATCGGGAATTGCCTTTGAGGCCACATCGGAGTTTGACCCTCCGCTCAAGACGAACACGATGCCTCGATCGCCCACTGCCTTCTTGATTCTCTCGGTCATATTCGAGTAGACGTCAGAGCTCAGTTCGAACCCGCCGTAATCGTCTTTGTGAGAGTCGTGACCGAATATCACGAAACAGAGCTGAAAGTCGAAGTTCTTGGCTCCTTCAAGCACTCTATCAAGCTCGCTCAAGAACAGATCGTCTTTGGCATCGAATCCAATTCCCACATCATAGTTGTTCCTCTGAGCGTCGAAGTTGGAGTTGGACTGATGGCTGAAATTGATATGGTATACATCAGGATCATCTCTAAAGAAGTTCCTGGTTCCGTCCCCGAAATGAGGATCGACATCTATGATAAGGAATCGATCCAGCCCTTTATCCCTCAGATTGCGAATGGTTATGGCAACGTCGTTGAAGTAACAAAAACCCCAGCAACTTCCCGGGCTTGCGTGATGACCTGCAGTGCCGGTGTAGGCGAAGGCAGACTTTGCCTTGCCACTGGTCACAAGATCTGCTGCCATGAGCACGCTTCCTGTGGAAAGCAAGGCGACGTCGTAATACTGTTTGTCGTAGGACTCCGTCTGCATGTTCTCGATGTGCTCAGGGGTATGGACTTTCTCCACCAGTTTCAAAGGAGAGGGCTCTGGCTCGAATAGCTGGACCTCATCTCCGTCGATGAGGCCAGACCTTTTGAGAGCCCCAAATGAGGGCTTTATCCTAGCTTTTAAGACGCTATGACCTTTCGATCCGAAATCTTCGTGATATATGACGGCAACCTTCATGAACTCCACCTCTCTGGCCAAACGTTAGTCAACTACCCCGCCCTGAAGAACGGGACTTCTTGATTCATCACCAGAACTTGCATCACAGAGATGTGATGGAGAAGTTCCGGTTCAGCATGCTCTAAAGGCGGTCCCATACCCAAAATGTGTGCCATGTGTAGTGCTTAACGATACCTTTGGGCCAAATCTCAGGCTTACGAGTTAGATATTTGGCCCATTCGTATCGTCAAGCACTGTTCTGGCTAGAACCGATCAGTCTCATCTAACTGGTTTTTGACTATGTTTCTCGACTATAAACGTTCTGCCGCGCCTAGATCTCCTCGTACCGGGGGTACCTTTCCAGAAGCATTCCTTCGACCAGGATCGGCATTTCCCTGAAGGTATCGTTCGTGGCCCTCTGAAGCTCCCAGTCCTTGCTAGAGTAGATCGTAAAGAGCGGTTCGCCCTTCTTCACCATTTCACCCATCTTCTTGTGGATGAGCACTCCTGCTTTCTTGTCGGCTGGAGCTCCCGCGTTCCTTGCGATCTCAACGATGCGCTTGTTGTCGAAGGATATGATGTAACCTGTGGATGGTGAGAGTATGTCCTCTTTGCACTCGCCAACGGCGATATCACTGCTCTTGACTGTGGGGTCACCCCCCTGAACCTCGATGATTTCCATCATCTTCTTGTGGGCCTTTCCGCTCATCAGAATTCTTTCTGCCATCTTTTTGCCCTCGCCTCGGGCTGCCACGCAACCAAGGCCGGCAACGCAACCGATCTCCAGGAGAATTCCAGCAAGAGAGAGGCTCTTTTCTTTGAGGCTGTTGGGACCTTTCCCGCTCTCGAGCATGGTCAAGGCCTCTTTAACTTCCAAAGCGGGACCTACGGTTCTGCCAACGGGCGATCCCCCGAAGGTCATGGCGCATTCGACTCTGATGCCCAGCCTGTCGCCCAGATCGATCAGGTCTTTGGCCATGGACCTTCCATCTGCAGGCGTTGCAAGCTTTGTTCCTGGACCTACGGGCATGTCCACCACCACGGAATCTGCACCCACAGCACCTTTTTTGGCCATGATGGAAGCCAGCATCTGGCTGTAGGGATCTATCGACAGGGCATACTCGGCCTTGATCAGCTTGTCGTCGGCAGGAGCTATGCTAGTGGCTCCACCCCAGGCCAGGATTCCACCCACGTTTTCTGTAATCTCTTTGATCTCCTCTGAGCTGAACTCAACAGGGGCCAGAATCTCCATCAGGTCAGAAGTTCCGCCTGCGCCCGTTATAGCTCTGGAACTGGTCTTTGGTATGAGAAGGCCTGCTGCGGCCACTATGGGAACTACGAGGAGCGATACCTTGTTTCCGGGAACGCCGCCTATGCTGTGTTTGTCCACCACGGGGTGGGTATCGAAATGGATCCTCTCGCCAGTATCTATCATGGCCCTTGTGAGCCATTCTGTCTCCTGGGAGTCGAAGTCGTTCACGTAAAGTGTGGTGAGGTAAGCCGAGATCTCAACGTCGCTGAGGTTGTTGTCCACGATGTCCTGAACGATGGACCTGATCTGATCTTCGGTGAGCTTCTCTTGGTCCATCATCTTCTTGATGTAGCTCACCGAGACCGGCTTTGGCGCTGGAGCTACATCGAGCTCTTTTGCTTCTCCGATCAATTGGTGTGCCTCGGTGAATATGCCTATCTTGCCAGGCTTGACCATCTGGGTGGTGATATCCAGTATGGCGGTAAGCGACGCTCCTTTAGCCCTAACCCTCACCCGATCTCCCGCATTTAGTCCCATCTCTCTCGCGTCGGCCAGGTTGAGCATCACCTTGTACTGTCCTATCTCTATGTCAAAAGGATGAATCTCAAATATCATCAATTGCCCCCTTTTTTCGCGGTAAAGTACATTTTTTAACGATACTCTCTCGGACAAGTGTCGAAAACCCATGAGTTCGATATTTTGACCTGTTCGTATCGTCGAGCACTATTCTGCCAAGAACCAGTTATAGTCATGAACGCCAAGTTTGATACTTATCCTCTGCACAAGACAATATCGACCTAAGAGACCACCTGCATTGTAGCAGATGATTTCTTTGGTATGCTGCATCAAGTGTTAGATCTATGGTTCATGATTATAGTCTAATCGGTTCTCGACCAATGGTCTGATCTAATCAGCGCCCTGTTATAATGACCGCCAAATCTTAAAGCATTAACTTCGGTTCCATTCCTGAGATAGCCTTTTCAGGCAGGATATCATGTCCGAAACGGCCTGTTCGGAGCGGTGGTGACCGGTGATGCACATGATTCGGTACTCGCTTCGAGACTCGATAAACATAACGTCCGCTTCGAATATGGACCAAGATAGGTCGACCGTGGCGTTGACCAATTCTCTCCAGCTCAGTTGTCCTTCTCTCACGAATCGTCCCGCGATATCGAGCGCGTCTTCGACACCTTCCTGGAGACTGTCTGAAAGGGTGATTCGGTCCCAGAAGTTGTAATCTTCTCTTAAATCGGGATACATCTCTCCTATAGCGGTTTCTAGATATAGGTTGTAGGCCACAGTCCTGGTGGGATCGAAAGAGAGGACACCGCACCTTCCCATCTGGTCAAGGTTGTTCTTGATTTTGGGAAAATAGCTGGGAAAGAGATTCGGCTCGGTCTTGCTAATTATCCTCTCGATGGCAAGATCTGTCAGAGCGTTCTGCATCTCCTCTACGATCTTGGTGCAGAACCCACACCTAGACCCGATGTGGCGTTTCATGACACGCTCTTCGGTCAGGATGTGGTAAAACTCGTGGAGGAGAAGGTAAGGATCTGGCTCCGATACCAATATGTGATAGCCATCTTCGTCCTTGAATGTCTTTCCAAGTAGGAACGGCTCCGAAGATAGGTGGACTTTTACGCCCACCTTCAAGCCGTAGGCGGACTTGAGCAGCTCTACGATCTTGAGGAGCCCCCGCTCAGAAGTGTCAGAGATCTGATCCACTCTCCTTTCGCCTCCCTGGTCGTTCCAACAACCAGCCTCAGTCCCTGTTCGGTCTCTTCGACGACGCCACTTGCTTCGATCGTCTCTCCGGGAAGGGCTTGGCCCGCATAGGTGTGGGTGTAGCACAAAATCTCTTCGATCTCCTCGTGATCGATCTTGAAGACGGCAGGATTGTCGAAGGCGAAGTCTGCTTCCTCTACCACAGCTTCGATCTTGCGTGGTCCGACCTTTTTTCCTGGGAGATGGGCCCCCTTTATCTCGCTCCAATCGCGAGTGAAGAGCAGGTCGAAGTAGGTTCCGTCCACCAGTCCTCGGTTGCCCTTCCTCTTCTCGTGAAGGACGAATTCTTCGTAGCCGATCTCGGGAACCCTCTTGGCGTAGATCTTCTTCCAGGTGGCATCATTCAGTTCTTGGATTTGACCTTCGTTCTTTGCTTTGGAGATCAAATCTCTCGCTCTCCACCAGGCGCTGCCGTATACCACGAAGTCGATGTCTGAAGAGGGTCCCTGTAGTCCCACAACCCAAGAGCCTGTGATCCCCATGCTCTCTTGGAAAAGGCCGCCCTCTTTCAGGATCGAGACGATCTTTCCCACCTTTGGGCTCTTTTTTGCAACTCTTGGAAGCTCTCTGTCGGGCCTGTAGAAGCTCAGCACATCCTCTTCCGGCACAACGTGAACGTCTTGGACATATTCAGGTCTCGCTTCCCGAAGAAACTCGAAGGCCTGATCGAAGTCCATCTTCCGGTACCTTACGCCTTCAGAAGCCCTCTCGCCTTCTGGATCTGGTACGTACCTGAGCATGGACCTGATCCCTTGAGGGTGGTGGTAGTCCACCACTGCGAATATCCAGCCGTCAATGGTCTGGAAAAAGTCCCTGATTCTGACGTTTATTCTATCAACTCCCGTACCAGGTCTATTCTTGCGCCCTCCCTGATCACTTTTCTGGTCTTCAGGTTCACGAGGGTAGAAGGCTTGGCGAAGCGGGCCTTTCCGCCGTCCAAGACGAAATCGACCTCTTTTGCAACCATTGGGTCCAGCTCTTCGAGGCTCGAAGGTGGCGGCAACCCTGTGATGTTGGCGCTGGTCGAGGTGATGGGGCCTGACTTTTCGATCAGCTCTAGGGCCAAGGCGTGATCAGGGAACCTGATCCCCACCAGGCGCGATCCAGAGGTCACGATCTCGGGCAGGTCTGGGTTTTTATCCATCAAGAAGGTGACTGGCCCTGGTAACAAAGCCTTCAAGAGGGACATGTCGTCTTCATCTGCTTGGGCTACCCTTTCCAGCATCGAGAAGCTAGAGATCGCCACGGATAAGGGCATCGAAAAGGGCCTTCGTTTGATCTGGAACACCTTCTCAACCGCCTCTTCGATGAAGACACTAGCTCCTATGCCGTAAACCGTCTCGGTGGGATATACCACAGTCCCGCCACCGTCCAAGGTGCTTTTGGCTTTCGTGATCACCTCTTCTTTATGGACGCGATGTCCCCCAGGGTCAGGCCCTTGCCGCCTCCGCTCGGTTTCCATTCTTCACCGCCTACCTGATCGACCAGTTTGATGTCCAATTCCTTTTCCAGCTTTTTTCTCACCGCGTCCTCTGGCACGATTTCGTGGCGTTCGATCTTCTTTATCAAGGACGATTTCTCGTTGATCTTGCGTCCCAGCTTTTCTGGAGTGAGGCCACTTTTCTCTCGTGCCGCTCTCACCACCTTTCCGTAATCGGGAACAAGCTCGGCCATCTCTCTGAACTCGTCGCGACGAGATCTTGGCTTCGGCTTTGGTGTTCTGAAGGCCCGCTCGCTTGGGGCGATCTTTCTCGGTACTGGTGTGAACTTGTCTACGGCTTCTCCAAACCTGGCGCATCTCTCGCAGACCTGCAGTTCAGATCCGTCTATAACCACCTTTTTCGGTCTGCCAGGAATCTCTGTACCGCATATCTCGCACTGCATGTACGCTCATCTCGGAAAACTTTTATAGCAGTCAACGTTAAATATGCTTTGGAGATTGCATGAGCGATTCGCGAGTCGGGGCTGATTTTTCACGTTACCTGCTAGACAGGATGCGTCAGCTTGAAGAGCGCAACCTGACGCTAAGAGAGCAAAAGGACCGGGCGGAAGGCGAAAAGCGTATCATAGAGAATCAGAAACTCAAGTTCGAACGCGAGGTAAGAAAGCTTCGGAGCGAGCTTGAGCGTTTGAAGACTGGGCCTTTGGTTGTAGGTACCGTGCAAGACGTTCTGGATGATGATCGCGTTGTGGTTAAAAGCAGCACTGGCCCTCGATTCGTGGTGAACGTGTCCCAGTTGATAGAAGAAGATATCAAACCAGGAATTCGCGTGGCTTTGAATCAACAGTCCTTTGCGGTCATGTTCGCCTTGCCCACGTCTCAAGATCCTGCAGTCTTTGGGATGGAAATCGAAGAGGCGCCCTGTATCGAGTTCGACCAGATAGGCGGGCTTGAATCCCAGATATCCGAGATTAGAGAGACTGTGGAGCTTCCTTTGAAAAGGCCCGATCTCTTCGAGAAGGTGGGAATCGAGCCTCCCAAGGGCGTTCTCCTATATGGTCCTCCCGGAACCGGCAAGACCCTTCTCGCCAAGGCGGTCGCCCATAGCACTGAGGCTTCTTTTCTCAGGGTGGTGGGAAGCGAGCTCGTGCAAAAGTACATCGGCGAGGGCGCAAGGTTGGTTCGAGAGTTATTTGAGCTCGCCCAAAAGAGGTCTCCAGCCATAATATTTATCGACGAGCTTGATGCCATAGGATCTCGCAGAATCGATTCGGCAACTAGTGGAGATCGTGAGGTGCAGCGCACCTTGATGCAACTTCTGGCCGAGATGGATGGCTTCGATCCGCGTGGCGAGGTCAAGCTTATTGCAGCCACCAACAGGGCCGACATGCTCGACCAAGCGCTTCTGAGGCCTGGACGGTTCGACCGGCTGATCTACGTTCCCTTGCCCGATAGGGTTGGCCGAGAGGCTGTATTGGGAATTCACACCCGTTGCATGAATCTGCATGAAGATGTGGACCTCAGACGGGTTGCTGACGCATCCGAAGGTGCGAGCGGGGCCGACTTGAAGGCGATCGCCACCGAGGCAGGAATGTTTGCCGTAAGGGAAGAGCGAGATATGGTTTACCATCAGGACTTCGAACATGCCAGGGCCAAGATAATGGATTCCCAACCTGAAAGAGAGCAAGAGAACTTCCCGGACGTGAGCTTTGGCCAGTACGCCTGAAGTCGTTTTTATAGTTGAAGATGGATGTAGGGTAGCAGGATCTAGAGTAGATCCGCAACATCTGATGAGTCGTGGCGAGATGACTCTGTCATATCCGCGACGTATTATTATTATTGTTACTGTTATTATGCAATCATTATGATGTGCCGTGATACGACCATCATTAATTATTAATATGACAACACCATAATTATAATGTCATTAATATGTATTGGTTTCATGCAACTCTTCAGAACGACAACATTAGATTACCAACCAAAAAACCACTCAAAATCGCTTTTGGTAGCGGGGAGTAGATTTGAACTACTGATCTACGGGTTATGAGCCCGTCGGGATTTCCTGACTACCCCACCCCGCTACTTGAGGACCTGCAATACAATGTGGTGGGGTCACCCGTATATAAAGGTTTTGTATCCCCTTCAAACAGGATGACTACTGCCTAATGGTTTCAGGACGATAATTCACGAGTTCCCTCCAACCAAATGCCTTATATTCGACAAATGTCGTGTTAGAGTGCGGCATTTGTCGCATACCATATCTCCCTCCTATACCTCCTTTTTTCTCACCCTTTTTTCTTTCATCTCCTTTATCCCCGTTTTTCGTCTGTTTTAAGTATGACCAGCTCAGCCTTTCAATGTGTATGCCTGAGCTTCTGGATAAGATAGATGACCTGATCGAGGCCTTGGAGGAGCTTCGCCTTCACGTGGGACAAGCCGACCTTCATGTGGGGAATCACAGAGTTAACTCGCAGCTCTACTTCACCCTCGCCAACGTCTGTTTGAGAAACAGGGTGGCTTTGCTCTATGGCGGGATGGGCGCCAACAAGACCACCTTGGTTAACCTGCTCGGAAGCGCTTTCATGGGCCTCGCCTTCGACCAGGTGGAAAACCTGATGATTACGGGCCATCCCGAACAAACTGAGGAGAAGATTGTCGGGTTCATCGACCCGCGCCAGTGGTCTTGTCCATCTCCTTCTTCGGAAGATGAAACCATCGAGGTGCTTTGGACACCTTGGGCGAAATCCTCCTGGAAAGTGATAAACGAGATCAATCGTTTTCCTTCTGGAAAGCAGAACCTATTTTTGGAGCTTCTCCAGAAACGGAAGGTCAGCTACGCAGGAAATACGCTGGAGCTTGGCGACACATGTTACTTTGCCACCATGAACCCAGACTTCAGTTCCACGTACCCTTTGGACGAAGCTCTCCTCGACAGGATCTCGGTCTCAGTTCCCGCAACTCAGCCCGACTTTCTCTCAAGCCTTGCCCTGAGAGATCGCGAAAAGGAGGCATGGGAGCTTGCAGATTCCCTGCCCAAGTTCGAGCCGCACGAATTTGAGAGGTTGCCTTCTCTGGCAGGCGAGGTCTCTTTGGACGGTCAAGTGGAGCTTTCCATCATCTCTCTTATCAGGGACTTTACCCTCTGTGAGCGGGCCCCTGCCAACGACAAGACCCAGCTTTCGGGCGGGGCCAAGCCGAGCCGGGGACTCTGCTCTGAATGCCATTACTTCAACAACCCAGAGGTCTGCTGCTGGCAAATAGACGAGGGCCTCTCAGACAGGGTGAGACAGGACCTGAGACTCTACACCCGAGCCTTGGCATATCTCTTGAGGATGGCCGATTCTGACACGAAGATAGAGGTTCTAAGAGCCGTGGCACCTTACGTCATCTGGCATCGGGTCACGCCGAATCGGACCCTGTTAGATCGGCCACCTTATTACGGAGCGAGAAAGCTCGATTACGTGCGAGACCTCGTGGAAAAGAGCATCAACAGGACGTTGAACGAGAGGGGCGAGATGAACATGATCTTCGCGAGAGCCGTGGACGGCGAAATCTCTCTAAGAGAGGCGATCGAAGATCTGTCCGAGTACGACGATCCTATTGCCAGGCTCGATTACGTCAGAGCATTGGAGAGGATGGCTTGAAGCTCAAGGGTTTCATGGACGATGCCTACGGCGGTAAGGTCAGGAGAAAGAAACGGCTGGAAAAACGAAGCGGCGACTTCGTCTTGGGGTTTGAAGATTTCGTACAGAGGTTGGGCGAAAAGCCCTCCAGAAAGGACGTAGAAGAATTGGCCCCTTCCGACGAGAAACATCTCCTCAGCCTGGTGACTTCTGCCACACCCGAGAACAACAAGCGAGATCAGAAGACATGGGGGTACCTTTCCGGTCTTGCTGCAGAAAGGTCCCCCGAACCTTTGATCCTTCCTGCCAGAGACTTTGCAGGCCTCGGGATGAAAAGTGGCATGCTGATCTTAGATGCAAAGAGCAAAGATCAGGCTCTATCCCCGCCCAGTCATGTGGGCGAGGGGATGACGGGCGGCAGGATTTTGGTCAGAGGGGGGGCCGGCCACTACCTGGGCCAGGTGATGGAAGGCGGCGGGATTGTGGCTGATTCTTGCGAAGATTATGCCTTCAGAAACATGAAAGGCGGCTGGGGCGTTGTCAAAGGCAACGCTCAAAATTATTTGGGTGTTGGAAACTTTGGCGGCAAGATCCTGGTTAAGGGCAAGGCCGGGCTCAGAACAGGTTGGCTGATGCATGGGGGTCGAATCCGCGTGAACGGAAACGTCGGCTATTATCTTGGGCTCATGATGAGCGGCGGCAAGATTTCCATAGGTGGCAGGTCCGGCGGTAAAGCGGGTTGGCGGATGAAAGGCGGCACCATCATCGCTCAAGGGTATGGACCGAACGTGGGGGCCGGAAAGGTTGGCGGCAAGATTTTCAGAAGAACGGCTGATTGAGGTCTGGGAACTGTCCAGGGATAACTGGCACCGACCGCCTCTGCCCGCTCCTGTCATAGGCCCTTTTGATAACGGCGAGTTTCCCTTCCAGAACTACAACATCAAAGTGGATGAAGAGATCTTGCGGGAGGGCGACCTATGCCTTGAGAACTTTTTCGATCATCTCATAGCTCACTACGTGTTCTGCCCACGCTCTTTGGAGATTGCATCTCGGCTCGCGCTCGCGGCTTTACGAGGCTTGAGCAAAGCAGATCTCAATCTCGCAAGAAGGATGGTGAACATTTTCTCGGATGTAGTGGTCGACACTTTCAGGCTGGAACGGAGCGAAGAGGACGAAGAGAAGGTCCTTCTTGGATGGAGCCGTTTTGCAGGACAAGACCTTTCGCCCCTGGACGAGGTGGTTGTGGGATTTTTGGGCGAGCTTTGGGACGTGGACCTTCTCAGATCTGATTCGCCCGCGGCGCCCGAGGCAGAAGAGCTTCTTCAGGTGTTCACGTGGGGGGTTTCCGACAGGACGAAATGGCCCCGGCAATGTCAACAGATGGCTCGAATCTTAGAGCCTCTGGAGCCAGGATCTCTTGGTACCGGCGAGGTCCCATCTCAGGAGGGGCTCTGCGGAAGCGCCCATGCAGCACCCCTCTTGGGTCTTGCCTCGGATCTGGAGCCCGCCGAATACGAGAAGACCCTGGGCGTCCTCGGTCTTCAAGGAGATCTGAAAAGGTGGTACCGGGACCAGAGCTACAACATCGTCATACTTCCTTCCAGGAAGACAAAAGAGAGCTGGTATCCAACTGCCCTTGTCAAATGGCGGTTCACGGATCCACCATCGGAACTGGATGTTCCCTACTCTTTCAGTCTGTCTCCAAGGCTCATTCCAGGTGTCACCACTTACAAACGAGAGCAAGAGTGCTGCGAGATGGAGGCAGGAGGCGACAAGGTTCCTGACCTCTTGGTAGTCTTGGACAGCAGCGGATCGATGGAAGGACATCGCCGCGGAACGAAGACTCATGCAGCAACACTTGCTGCCTTCAAGGCCAGCCAGTTCGCCCATTCGCAAGGGGCGGAGCTTGCAGCCATAAGCTTCAGCGATAAAATCGTGCTTCAGGACTGGACCCGCGACTTAAAGGCTGCAGAAGACGTCTTGGTCCAGCACCTTGGATCGAGGACCCATATCCCTGGTGAAGAGATGCTGGAATTGGCCCGTGCCCGAGAAGGCTGCCTCATATTGTGCATAACTGACACTCACATCCAGAATCTCTATCGAGAGTGGGACCGCCTCCACAAAGCTGCAAAGATGAGCCAGTTCGTGCTATTTTGCATCGACGAAGCCAACAAGAACAAGCAGGTGGAAGATGCCATGAAGAGCCTCGGGACCGTTTACTACATCAACCGCCTGGAAGATCTGATCTCCCTCGTAATAGACACGACCGAGCAGGCTTATCATGCCGAGCGGCGCATGGGTTCCGGGGAAAGCTTTATCTCCCAGGAGTGAATGGGTGGAGTGCTTTTAAGTGCCGGGGTAGGGTAGGGGATATCCTTTGGGACTGTGGATCCCATGACCCGGGTTCGAATCCCGGCTCCGGCCCTAAATTACTAGTAAGGCTTAAGTAGCTTGACTTTTCCACATTTCAACCTTGCCGGCCGAGTAAACTGCCTCCTAAACCCCGATCTTAACACGAAAGTTTTCATCCCATTACTTTCTAGTGTATTTTATTATACCTAGATGTTATGTAATAAAATTATATTAATTGAATTGTAGGGTATCTCCAACAGGCTGATTAGCGAAATCGTACTCAATTTTCAGTTTGTTGATGATTTACACGATGATGTGACAATCTAGCAGATTCTCTTGCTTTATGTTTCTTTTTAATGAGTTCTACTACTTCATTCGCGTCAAATCTTCTTCTTGCAAACGACAATTCGTAGATATCTTTGATATCCTGGACCGTCAGAAGGTTCGCCAATTCCCCTAGATCCAGTTGTATCAGCAGCAAAACCATCATGGCAAACAGAGCCATAGTGATGTGGTGATGCCAGCCCATCCATCCTCGACCTTGAAAGTCCGCCAGTCCCGCAAGTCCCTTTCCGTCTTGGAAAGATCGCTCGATCCAATATCTGCTACAGGACATCTTGGCAAATTGGCTCGTAGAGGTATGAACAGGTGCATTCGAAAGCTGGTATTTGACCTCGTCATCTCCGTCATTGATCCGAATTATCAACCAGACCTCTCTTCCAGGAAGTTTATCCACTACCGGATAAACACGTAGAATGGCGAATCTGGCCCATAGCTCCTTTCTTTCGGTATCTCGGACAAAAGTGTGCGTCCACTGAGGTTGGTCCAGACGGTCCTTGATATCTGAAACTTTTATGGGAGAAGGTTCGCCGTCAAGAACTCTTACCTTCTTGAATCTTGGACCTCGATTTCCTTTTCGTTCCGGTACACCGGTTTTCGGAACATCCAGCCACACTCTGGTATCCGACGGAATATCCGCCATGTAGGTGAGACCTTCGTCCGCAACGGCATCGCGAAGCTCGGACTGCCTACCGTAGAATGTGTCCATCCCCACCCAACCAAAAGGCAGGCCATTATTCCGCGCGTTGAGAACCATCTCCAGTCCAAGCTCCGATTTGGTCTTGAACTCAAGATCTTCGGGAATGCCACATTTAGCCCGCCTGGCAGGATCATTTGCCCAATCTTCAGGCACATATAGCCGCATATCGATAAGTGTCCGATAAGAACCGTTTGTATAGCCTAAAAAGACTCCTACTTGG